>Ga0233356_1000033_pt1 | contig 57611 bp, 53 predicted proteins | sample GEONSFMMS_FD_180700 | JGI IMG/M metagenome (GOLD analysis project Ga0233356, IMG submission 180700) | Soil microbial communities from Shasta-Trinity National Forest, California, United States - GEON-SFM-MS | ecosystem: Environmental > Terrestrial > Soil > Temperate forest > Bulk soil | place...
ACCCGCATCGCCGAGCGCCACCACGCGACGCCCGCGCAAATCGCGCTGGCGTGGCTGCTCAAGCGCTCCAAAGTGATGCTGCCGATTCCGGGGACATCGAAGGTACAGCACCTCGAGGAGAACATTGGCGGGGCGGGGATTGCGTTATCCGACGAGGAGTTTGCGGAGATCGGTTAGTCGGGGACGCCGTCGAAGAAATCGACTATTCCGGTTTCCAGCGAGTATTCGGCGCCGACGACGGCGAGACGTCCGTCGCGGATGAGGCGTTCGAGGATTTCAGAGCCGTGTCGCAGATGATCGGTGGACACGCGGACGTTCGCGCGAACTGCTTCGTGGATCAATGCAGCCGGATCGAGGTCGCCGCCGACTGCCATCACGCTTTCCACCGAGGGGCGCACGCGATCGACGATGGATCGCAGGTTGCGCGATTGGCTCGTGGCCCGTCCCGTCAGCTCTTCGAGCGTCGCGGAGATGGCGCCGCATTGCGTGTGGCCCATGACAACGACAAGCGGCGTCCCGAATCGCGCTGCCGCGAATTCGACGCTGCCCACTTGCGACGGCGCCACGATGTTGCCCGCCACCCGAATCACGAAAAGGTCGCCGAATCCAAGATCAAAGACCAGCTCCGCGGGGACGCGAGAGTCCGAACACCCCAACACGATCGCGAACGGCTCCTGCCCCGCCGCCAGCGACGCGCGATGCCCATGGTTCCCAATCGCCTCGGCCTCCACAAATCGCCGATTGCCATCGCGAAGGCGGGTAAGAGCTTCGGTAGCGGTAATCAAGCCGCCTGCTCGGTGATGATCAATTGCCACGCGTCGAGGGCGTCGAATTCCTGACTTAGCATGTCCAACGAAATAGCGGTCAGACGCCTTCGCGTCAAAAACTTGCGCAGATCCTCTGATGCGACGATATACGCGGCTGGCGTTTTGATCTCGTCCGCTTCTTCCGAAGAGAACGCGACGATGACAACGTAGTGATGCTTACGAGGACTGAACTGATCCACCAGCCAATCGCGTGATCCGTCGACGGTCTTTACATCAACAGTGACCGTTCGACCGTTTCTCCCGAGCACCGTAATGTCTACGTTATCGGGTTGAGCCCAACTCAGATTCGCTTCCAATCCAAACCGGTGCAGTACTGAGAGCACGTGAAACTTTGCGGCGAGATCAAGATGCTTTCGGCGCAACATCCAAGCGGGTCGTGGTGAAGTCGCGGGCGGAACGACGGCGACTAACTCCCATGCCGCAGGATCATCACGCGTTGCAAGAACTTCCGCTTCGATCTCGTCGTCGGAAAGATGCTTTGTGTGCGATCTCATAACGGCCAGCCTGTAATGATACGCAGCCTTCGACTTCCAAGCACAACGGCTACCAGTTCGAGGGGGCGCCCCGAATCAGTGCGGCCGAGAAGGCGGTACCGGTCGTAGTGCTTATCATGGAAGTCGATGTCAAACCTTGCCGGGTCAAACCGAGTCCAGTTGACCACCGACGGATTCTATACCGGCGAACTCCCCCACTCCCCCCGCACCGCCCCGTAGTAGTCCACATCCACGTGTTCGCCCCATTTCACGATGTGCTGGCGCATGGTGCCTTCGCGTTTCATGCCGATCTTTTGCAGGACGCGGCCGGAGGCGGGGTTGGCGGTGAAGTGGAAGGCGAAGACGCGGTTCAGGCCGAGGGTGTGGAAGACGTAGTCGACGATTGCCTTCGCGGCTTCGGTGACGTAGCCGCGGTTCCAGTAGGGAACGCCGATCCAATAGCCGATCTCGGCGCGGTCGTGATTGCTGTCGACGTGCAGGCCGATTGCGCCCATCACCTCACCGCCGTCGCGCGGGGCGATGGCGAAGATGTGATTGTTGGAGGCGTCGTCGTGGCCGGCGATCCATTCCGTCGCCGCGCCCTCGGGATACGGATGCGGGATCAGCAGCGTGCTCGCCGCGACCTCACGTGCCGAGGCCAGCCGCTGGATCGCGGGCGCATCGGCGGGAGTGAACGGGCGCAGCACGAGGCGCTCGGTTGTAATGGTGGGGCGAGGCATTCGAAATAGGGCCGGAGATCGCCCGGCCCCACGAACTTTACTGTTTCTTGTCTTCCGGTTTCACGGCGGGAGCGGCGGCCGGCATCTTGAACGTCGCTGCGTCCACCGTCGGATTCAGCTCGATCTTCTCGATGGTAATGGTCTGTCCGACCTGGGCCTCTTTGCCCTTCACATGGCTCTCCATCGAGTGGGGCATCATGAGTCCGTCGACGGTCTTGTAGTCACCGATCGACGTTTCCATCTCCAGGTCCTGTCCCTGAATGTTGCGCGTGCCCTCGGTGCGGATGACAAGGTAGCTCTCCGCGTCGAGATAGACGTTCGACTCTTTGCCTTCCTTGGTCGTGACGTGCAGTTTGTAGGTCGGTGTTCCCTCGGTGTCCACCTTCCCGACGTACTCGACCTTGTTTCCCTTGGCCTTGTAGTCGGACATCGGACCGTCAAAATCCGCGTCGATGCGCGTCTCTTTGAGCTGCTCCTCGGTCATCTTCTGCGGGTCTTTGTTGCCCATGAACGGCATCAGCGTCCAACCGGTCGTACCGTCGTACGCCGACGTGCCGGTCATCCCCTGGATGGTGAAATCGACGCGCATCTCCGCGGGACGCACCTTCGTGATCGTGATCGGCGCCTCCATCGGGCCCATCTTCATTTTTCCGGTCAGGCGCATCGACTGGACGGCCTTCAGCTTCTCCTTGCCGCCCTGCGCTTTGAGGTTTTTCTCGAGCAGCTCATCGGCGGTCTGGCCGAACGCCGAGACCGTGAGCAGCACGGCGCAAAGAGATAGCAGTAGTTTCTTCGACATGGATCCTCCTGGTTGTTGGAACGTTTCGTCGATTGTGACATACGTCCGAAGAGCGTACGGGGTTGCGTTCAGAGGCTGGCGATGAGGTCGCGCACTCTGCCGCGGATGTCTTGCGGCTCCGCGATGAGGCGGTCGCGCTCGGCGGCGTCGAGGAGCGAGCGAAGAGCGCGGTAGGCGTCGCCGCGGTCGGATGTTTCGCGAAGGATGGCGATCGGATCGATGCCGCGCGCCGACAGCCATTCGTCGACAGCGGCGCGCGTTTCTGACGGCGTCTCGCAAACGAGCGCGCGCGTCGCGCTCCTGATCGCTCGCGCGCGTGCGATGCGCGGCCATGCGATCGCCAAGAGGATGAGGATCGCCGCGGCGACGCCGATGAACGGCAGCGATTGGCGCGCAGCTTCGATTGGCGCACTCCCGGACGGCGGCGCGTGCGGTTGCATCGCAGCGGCGTCAGCCGCCTGAACGAGCAGCGCCCGCTGCCCGCAGCGAAGCTCGCGACGGACGCCGGCCGGCGTCAGCGTCTGCGCCGTCAGCGGCGGGATGACGAACATCCCCGACGTCGCTGGGAAGATGAGGTAACGCCAGCGCCGCGTCATCACCGCCTCGTCGCGCCGCTGCACGCTCACCGTCCCCTCGGCGATCTGGATGCTTCCCTCGAGAGGCTGCGCAAACGACGGCGGCGGCGCGGCGCGAAGATTCGCGGCGCCGGTCATGATCACGTCCACCGCCACCGGCCCGCCGTTTTTCTGCACGGGCGTCTGGCACTGCAGCGTGATGTCGCCGACTGCTGCCACCGGCGGCCCTGCCGGAATCGGACGCGCTTCGATCGCAAGCGGCGACGATCGGCGATTCACATCGACGACGCTTCCTTCAAACAAACGAAACGGATTGCCGAAGCTGAGCGGCTTCATGATCTGCGCTTCGATTCCGAGCGGATCGACGGTGACCGTGCCGCTGTGCAGCGGGAAGAGCGCCACGCGGCGGATGACCAGCTTCTGCATGGCGACGCCGCCGAGGAACACCTGCTGCGCGGTTTGGCCGCGAATGTCGAGCTCCTCGACCCAGAAGTCAGCCAGCTTCGGCATCTGCGCGATCCCGTGCTGCTGCACGTTCGTGGCGTTGTAGATCGTCCAGGTGACGATGACCTGCTCGCCGGTGAAGACGCTGCTCTTGTCAGCGTCGGCGACGACGAAAATCGGATCGCGTCCCGTGGCCACGAGCTCGTGCAGGATGCGGATCGGATCGTTGCTGCCGGCTGCGAGGTCGGGCAGGACCTGAATCGACAGCGGCGCAAGCGTTTCGAGCTGTCCGTTCGCTCCATGCAATGTCAACGGTCCCACCAGGGCGGCGCCGGCGTGCACGGGATGCGCGATGTAGCGCAGCACTTTCCGGCGCGACGATTGCCCATTGATCCACGAAAACTCCGATGACACCGACGGCGATCCTTCGATCACGAGGTTCTGCAGCGGGAGCTGGAGATTTTCGGCCGAGGCGAAGGCGTCGGTCAGGGTGAGCGTGATGGTGAGGGTGTCGTCGGTGGAGAGAGTTCTTTTGTCGACGGTCAAATCGCTCGCCATTGCGGGCAACGCGAATATCAAGAGAACAAAAGCAATGTTGAATGTTGAATGAGGAGGCCGAAGCGGTTTTCGCCATCGCCCCCATTCAACGTTCAACATTGAACATTCAACATTCAACATTCGCTTTCCCGCCTCAACGCGTCACCAGCCAACATGCAACCGCTCGCGACTCGGCCGATGCATTCTCGATAACTCTTCCTGCTCCTGCTGCTGCACCGACCGCAAAAGCCCATCCACATTCGGATCATTCTTCGGCTGCTGCGCCCCACCCGGCTGCGGCGACGGTTGCGATTTCTGCTGCGGCTGCGGTCCGCGATCCTGTTGCGAGCCGCTGCCGCCGCCCTGCTGTTTTTGCATGGCCTGCCTGCGGCGAAGGGCGATTTCCAGATTGCGTTTCGCCGCGGCATCGGATGGGCGAATGCGCAACGCATCGGTGTAGTCGCGGATGGCGTAGTCGAACGCATTCGCAGAGAGCGCGCTGTTGCCGCGATTGAAGAGCGCGTCGGCGCGTAGCGACGGATCGGATAGCGCTTTCGCGATCGTCGATGATCCCGCCTCACGATTTCCGGCGGCGATCTGCGATGTGCCGAGGTTGAAAGCGCGCGCAGGAGTGGACGCAATCGACGAGGCCGTGGCGAAGGACTTCTGCGCGTCGGTGTACTTTTTCTGTTCGAACTGCTTCACGCCGCGCGCGGTGGCGGCGTGGGAGTTCGTTTCGCGGGTATAGCGATCGACGAACGGCAGCGTTACGAGGAGGAGGATTGGGATCAACCTCATTCCGCACCTCGATTCGCGAGCGACCCGAGGAACATGGCCATGCAGGCGAACGCGAGCGGCCATTGATAGCGCTCGATCGGAACGCGCACGTTGCGCTGCTTCATCGTCCCGCCGGATGCTGCGAGGGAGTCCAGCGCGTGCTCGCCGAATGGATTCGCGTAGAACTTTCCGCCCGTCGCCGCCGCGATTTTCTGCAGCGCCTCGGGGCGCGCGTACGTTGTCACCACCTGCCCGTTGTCGTCGACGAGATCGCCGCCGCCCTCCGGCCGCGGGATCGTGCTTCCAGCCGCGGTGCCGATGAGGATCGTCGACACCGGCACGCCGCGCTGCGCGAGTTTGGCGATTGTGTCGTCGAGGCGCGTGCTCTGGTCCTCGCCGTCGCTGATGACGACGATGTCGCCGCGCTGCGCCGTGTCGCCCGCCAGCCGCAGCGCGGCCATCAAGGCGACGGAAAGATCGGAGCCGGGATTCGAAACTTCGCCGGCCTGAATCGAATCGAGCAGCGCCTCGACCGCATCCCCGTCGCTCGTCAGCGGCGACACAGCCTCGGCGGCGGACTCGAAGACGACCAGGCCGACGCGCCCCTGCTGCGCATCGATGATCCGCTTCGCGATCGCTTTGGCGGCGTCGAGCCGCGAGGTGCCGACATCCTGCGCGAGCATGCTCAGAGAAACGTCGATGGCGATGACGCGATTCGACTCGCGCTGCTCGATCGGAATCACCCGAAATCCAGCCTCGGGACCGGCCAGCGCGATGACGCATCCGAGGAGCGCGAGCGCTACAAGCCACGGCCGCAGCGAGCGGAGCGGATTGGCAACTCCGCGAAGGCGTTCCGAAACGAATCGGCGCGCGATGCGGATTCGTTGACGCTCGCGTGCGAGGAAGAAGATCAGCGCGAGCGGGATGGCGACTGCGAGCCACAGCATCTGCGGGAGGCGAAAGGAGATCGCGTTCACGCGATCCTCCGGAAGCTGCGCAAGCACCGGCACAGACAAGAGTGTCTGTGCCACATTGTCCCTGCCGTAATCTCCAGCTTCTCTTGGCTGTACCGCGCAGCGGTGTGGCACAGACACTCTTGTCTGTGCTCTGTGGCGGCTTGGACGCCCCGATGATGCTTGCGCAGAACGAGAGAACTCACGCCGTCACCTTCTGCCACACCGTTTCTCCTGACAACAGCGCCAGCGCCAGCGCGATCACTCCGAGAGCGAGCGGCAGTCCATACAACTCCTCGATCTTCTCGCTCTTCGGCGCCGTCAGCCGCGTCTTCTCGAGGTGATCGATGCGGTCGAGGACATCGCTCATCGTCCGCGCGTCAGTGGCGCGGAAATACTCGCCGTTGGTCGTCTTCGCGATCGCAGCCAGCGCCTCTTCGTCGATGTCGGCGCGCACGAGCTGATACGTCGTCACGATCTCGCCGGTGAATGGATCTTGCCTCTTCATGGGTATCGGCACCGGCCCGCGGCTGCCCACGCCGATCGTGTAAATCTTGATTCCGTATCGCGCTGCTAGTTGCGCGGCTACGAGCGGATCGATCGAGCCGGCGTTGTTCACGCCGTCGGTGACTAGGATGATGATCCGGCTGCGCGTCTTCGACGTCCGCAAACGATTCACCGAGGTGGCGATGGCGTGACCGATGGCGGTGCCGTCGCCGTTTTCGCCGACCTGCGCGCGCTCCAGAATCGCGCCGGCGATGTCGCGGTCGTACGTGATCGGCACGCGCGTGGCGGCGCGGACGCCGAACGTGACGATGCCGATGCGGTCGTCCTGCCGTTTGCTGATGAAATCGCCGATCAGCTCCTTGGCCACGCCGAACCGGTTGCGCGGCTTGAAATCCTCGGCGGCCATGCTCCCCGAGGCATCGAGGGCGATGACGATGTCGATGCCGAAACGGTCGTTGGAAGCCATTTTCGTCACGCGCTGTGGACGCGCCAGCGCCACGATCATCGCCAAGGCCGCAATCGATTCGAGGAGAAATGGGATGCCCGCGAGCTGCGCGCGAAGGCTCGTTTTCGGCGATGCGATCGACAACGCTGAGACCGTGAACGCGCCGAAACGGCGCCGGCGGTCGCGGACGAGCAGCGCGATCCTGCCGATGACGCCGAGGATCAGCAGCAGCCAGAGCGGATTGGCGAAGCGGATCATGCCGCCTCCTCGGTCTGCACTTCCGGAGGCTCCGCCCAAGAAGGAATCTCCAATGCCTGACTCGTGATCGCATCAAAATCCGCGGACGCCGCGCCCCAAGGCGAAAACTTTTCGAGATCGCCCTGACGAAGTATTTCTGCGAGCAGCGGGTAATCAACGCGGGATAGCAATTCCGACGTCGTCAACTCCACGCCGAGGTCGGGGCGAACCGCGGCCAAATACGCGCGGACGATGTTCGCGAGCGTGGCCCAGCGCTTCGGCGCGTCCGGACGAAGTGTGCGCACGCGCCGCCGGAATTCGTCGGCTGGAATGATCACGATGTGAGGCTTCGGCAGCCGCCGCTTGGCCAGCAACACCACTGCCACCCACGCCGAGATCGCTGTCAGCGCGGCGATGCCGATGGCGACGAACGGAAGGCGAGGCCACGGCTCCGGCTTCGGCGGCTTCAGCAGCGCCGGTTCCAGTTTGTCGTCCGGCTTCAGCACCGAGTGGATCGGAATCATCACGCTGACGGGACCATCCGCCGCGCGTCCATTGACCGTGATCGTGTGCGGAACGAATGTGCGGATCACGACGGAGTTGCCGCTGCGCGAAATGATTTCGTACTCGGCGGATGGATCGACAGTCGTCGGCGACGCGAACGTGATCGTGACCGGGTCGCCGATGGTCGGCTTCGCCGGCTCGAAGGTGGTGATCAGAAGAAACAGAAGGGCGCCCATGCCGTTATCGCCTTCTCACCGCACGCTCGCGGAAGAAGCGCAGCAGTTCCCGATCGTACGGAATGGCCGTCGACACGTTCATGTGATCGACGCCGGCCGCGCGGAAGCGCCGCGCATTCTGCTCGCCGCGCGACGCGGCGCGGCGCGCCACATCCGCACGCCGCAGATCGATGAGGCGCAACACGCCGGTCTCCCCATCCGCGACTTGCGCCAGCGCGCCATCCGGGAATCGCTCCTCGCGCGGATCGCCGACCGTGATGGCCACGACATCGTGCCGGCGATTCAGCCGCCGCATGGTCCGCTCGAAGTTCTGATCGAGAAAATCGCTGATGACGATGACCACCGCGCGGCGCGTGCTGACCTGCTCGAGGTAACGCGCGGCTCCTTCCAGATCGGCCACGCCTTTCGGTCCGCGCATTGCCGCATCGACCGCCGCCCGGACGATGACCTGCGCATGCATCCTTCCCCGCCGCGGCGCGATGTATCCCTGAACGCCGTTCGAGAAAAGCAGCAGCCCGATGCGATCGGAGTTCTGCACCGCCGAAAACGCGAAGACCGCGGCCAGCTCTGCGGCGATGTCGCACTTGCGCCAATCGACCGATCCAAATCCCATCGACCCGGAAACATCGACTACCACGAGCACGGTCAGGTCGCGCTCCTCGACGAACTCCTTCACATGCGGCGTCCCGCTGCGTGCGGTGACGTTCCAGTCGATCGTCCGCACGTCATCGCCCGGCTGATACTCGCGCACCTGCGAAAACTCGATTCCGCGGCCATGAAACGCGGAGTGATAGTCGCCCGCGAATCCGGCGCGGATGAGCCGCGCCGACAGGATTTCGAGATCGCGCACGCGCCGCGTGAGCGGAACGCGGAAGCGCGGTTTGCGGGGGCGGAAGAACATGATTGTCGCGGGACTACGGCACCGCCACCGCTCCCAGAATCTGCTGAACGATCGCGTCCGCTGTCACGTTTTCGGCGGCCGCTTCGTAACTGAGCACCAACCGATGCCGCAGCACATCCGGCGCGATCGCCTTCACATCCTCGGGGATCACAAACGCCCGCCCCTGAATGAACGCGTAGCCCTTGGCCACGTGCGCGAGCGCGAGCGTGGCGCGCGGCGAGGCGCCGAAGGCGATGTGCGAAACGAGCGACGGCAGCTTGAACTCCGCCGGCCGGCGCGTAGCCGCGACAAGCTGCACGATGTAGCGTCCGATCCGTTCGTCGAGGTGCACACTCGCGGCGAGATGCGCGATCTGGTCGATTTCACTAATACGCAAAATGCGGCGCATGGCGATCTGCGGCGTGGTCGGATCGAGGTAGATACCGAGCATGCGCATCTCTTCGTCCGCCGTCGGATAGTCGACGCGCAGCTTCATCACGAAGCGATCGACCTGAGCTTCGGGTAACGCGTACGTCCCCTCATGCTCGATCGGATTCTGCGTGGCGATGACCACGAACGGTTGCGGAAGTTTGTACGAGGTGTCGCCGATCGTGACCTGCCGCTCCTGCATCGCCTCGAGCAGCGCCGACTGCACCTTCGCCGGTGCGCGATTGATCTCATCGGCCAAAACTAAGTTCGCGAAGATCGGCCCCTGCCTCGGCGTGAAGACGCGATCGGCGGGATTGAAGATGAGCGTGCCGGTGATGTCCGCCGGCAGCAGGTCCGGCGTGAACTGGATACGATGAAACGAGGCTTCGATGGCGCCTGCAAGCGTCTTGACGAGCAGCGTCTTGGCGAGTCCGGGAACGCCTTCGAGCAAAACGTGCCCGCGGATCAGCAGCGCGATGACGAGCCGGTCGACGATCGCTTCCTGCCCGATCACCGCTCGGCCAACTTCGCTTCTCAGCCGGGCGATGACCTCATGCGCCGCGGCGATGTCGGTATTGATGGTGGCCTGGTCCATGCCGGGCAGTTTATCGTGCGAGTGATCTGCGTTCATCTGCGTCATCTGCGGATTACGTTTTATCCGCAGATGACGCAGATGTCCGCAGATCAACATTGATCATGAGTTACCCGAAGAAAAAGTGGGGCCAGCACTTTCTCCGCAACCGCGGCGCGGTGGCGCGCATCGTCGAGGCGGTCGAGCCGGCGCCGGACGACGTCGTCGTCGAGATCGGCCCCGGCGAGGGAGTGCTCACCGAGAAACTGGCCGAGTTGCCCAATGAACTGATCGCGGTCGAAATCGATCCGGAACTTTCGGAGCGGCTGAAGAAACAATACGGCGACCGCATCACGGTCATCAACGACGATGCGCTCGAGGCGCCACTGCCAGCGCGGCCGTATCGCGCCGTCGGCAATCTCCCCTACAACGCTGGAACGCCGATCCTGCGCCGCGTCGTGGCCGACCCGAACTGCCGCCGCGCCGTCTTCATGCTGCAGAAGGAAGTGGCGGAGCGCCTCGTGGCCGCTCCCGGCGACGAAGCGTACGGCTACCTGACCCTCTTCGTCCGCCTCTACGCCTCGGCGCGCATCCTTCTGACGCTGGAGCCGAAGTCGTTCTACCCGCCGCCGAAGGTGCGCAGCGCCGTCGTCGTCCTCGATCCCGATCCGAAGCCGTTCGTATCGGAAGCGCTCATCCACCTGATCAGCGCCTCGTTCCGCATGCGCCGCAAGAAACTAGTCAACAACTTGACTACCTTCGGAACGAAAGAAGAAATCGTCGCGGCGATGGAGCGGGCGAAAATCAATGCGGATGTTCGCGCCGAACGCCTGTCGCTGGACGATTTCGTGCGGCTGCACGATGAAATGCCAAGAATTTGAACCACAAAGACACAAAAGACACAGAGAGTCTTTCTTCGTGTCCTTTGTGCCTTTGTGGTGAAAATCGGTTGACCGGAGATCCTGCGTCTTCGCGCAGGATTTAGACGCCGAACGGCCCCACAATCCGCAGATAGCACTCATCCTGCCCGACGAACTCCACGGACCCGCGCGCTTCCCAGGCGCGGAGGCGCTCGATCACGCGCGGGTGATTCAGCTGCACGGCGTCGCCGAACATGTGCATCAGCAGCGCGCGCGGGACGGAGTTGCTGCCGCGGCTGCGAAGGCGTTCCAGTCCGACCTGCAGCGCGTCGAGGCGGAACTCGACATCCTCATCGAGCAGCTTCCCCTCATACGGCTCTTCGGAGCGCGGATTCATCTCCAGGAACGTCTCGAACGGCAGCGGGCGGAACTCCTTCACGCCGCGGCTGCGCAGGTCTTCCTCCGGCAGATCGTCGGCGAGCACTAGGCCCGGAATCTCGGTCCCGACGCCGTCGATCTCCCATCCGATCCAACGTTGCCTGCCGAGGAGCGTGATCCGCTGGATGTAGCGCGCCATCTCTCTCTCGTTCCAAGAAAAACGAACGCTGATGATGGCATGGACCGCGTTCCATCGCCAACGCGCGTCGCACCACATAGAAGTTTGACGTGAAGGCGCCGAAAGTGGTGCTACGCTTTCGGCCTCCTTTCCATGTTCGAGTCCGTCGCGCCCGAAGCGTTTGTACCGCGCACCCGCCGCATTTTCTACGAGACGCTCCCGATCTCGATCGCGGTGCACGTGGTGGCCGTGGGCGCCGCGCTGGCCGGCATGATCTGGAACGTCGTGCTGCCGACGCAATCGCCGAAGATGATCGTCGCCTACAGCCTGACGCAGGTGCCGGATCCCCCGCCGCCTCCTCCCCCGCCGCCGAAACCGGAGCCGCCCAAGCCGTTCCTGACGTTGCCCAAACTCGCGCCGCCGCCGGCCCCAACGCAGATCGTCGCGCCGACGGTCATCCCCGACACGATTCCCGAGGTCGTGCCGCCACCGCCCGTGGTCCCGCCGCCGCCCGCGCCGGCCCCTGTGGCCGCTCCCGCGGTGGCCGATGCGGCAGGATCACCGAACGGGATGACCGGCGGGCAGATCGGCGGCACCAGCAAGACCCTCGGCACCGCCGGCGGCATCACCTTCGGCGAGGACGGACGCGTCTACGTCGACCGCACCGTCAAGCTGCCGCTCAAAGAGGTCGAGCACGAGTTCCCGCATTATCCCGATGCGGCGAAGAAGAATCGCCTCGAGGGCACGACCGTCGTCCGCTACACGGTCGGCAAGAACGGCCGCATCGTCGACATCGCCATCCTCAACCACGCCGTCGATCCGATGTTCGACGAGGAGACGTTGAACACGATCCGCAGCTGGCGCTACCGGCCGATGATGATGAACGGCAAGCCGGTCGAGGTCGTTCATGAGGTGGAAGTGAATTACCAATACGTGGTGAGGTAGCGGCACCTCAATTGCTCATTGCCTCCCGCAGACACGGCGGTATGGCGACGTACGATCCAAAGTTCCCCTACACCAGCGAATTGGCAATGCCGGTCATCGGGCTGGAGGCCGAGTTCAAGGTCTTCGTCGATGACGAAGAGCGCACACCCGAGGAGGTGTGGCGGACGCCGGCGGCATTCATCGATCGGCCGCTGGTGAGGCGTACGAACAAATCGCTGCAGCTGCCCACCGGCGGCGCGCTCTACTTCGACGGCGGTGTGCTGGAGGTGGTGACGCCGGTGATCGAGATCGCGCCGCAGTGCACGGCTCGGGTCGTGCGCAGCTTGTGGGAACAGATCGGATTCGTCCGCGATCAGCTCGACAAATGGGAAGCGAAGAACGGCAAGCGCGTGCGGCTGCAGGCGTTCAGCCTTCACGTCAACATTTCATTCGAACTGGATCGCGAGGAGAGAAGTCATCATCGAAACGTCCAGAAGCTGGCCATGCTGCTGATCAATCTGCTGCCGGTGCCGATCATCGTGGCCGGCGCGAACCGGAGATCGACCGGCATCGGAGTCCGTCCGCGGCGCGAACGGATCGAGCTGACGATGGACTTCACGCCCGATCCCGGATTGATGGCAGCCATGGTCGCGCTCATCGTCGGTGTCGTGCGTGAAGCGATCACCTGGCCGTCGTATCGCGTGGAGGTTTTGCGCGAGCACGGCATCCCGGCGCTGACCGGCGCGAAACCGGGCAAGCATCCGACGCGCAACGGCTGGGTGCTGCGTGATTTTCACTTTCCGCGCAATCCGTTCACGGCCGATATCGACGACGAGGCGTGGTCGACGTCCGACCGCGCGCTGAAATCGCTGCGGCAGATCGCGTACGAGACGGTGATGGTCTTCCGCGACGCCATCCGCCGCGTCTCCGATCCATTCAGCTATCGATTGCTGCTGTCGGTCATGCGTGGCGAGACACCGTCGCTGCTCGATCTCGATGATCGTCCCGCCGCATACGACGACGTCGGCCGCGCGACGCGATGGGGCTCGGTCCTGCCGGAGCTAGAGAATTTCGCCGCGCTCATGCACGACGACGATGCCGCGACCTCCACCCCGCGGCGCCGCCGCGCGGATGTCGACGAGAAGCTCGCGCCGCCCTGGTCCGGCGAGAAACCGGAACGCCGCGGACGTTCGCGCCGCTCGAACGAGCGACGCGGTTCGCCGCCGTCCGCGCCGTCGCAGCGCCTGACCCGCTCCGCGTACGAAAAGGTCTTCCTCAAACTCGGCGAGGGCCGCCAGCTCCGCATCGGCGAAGACGTCCTGACGCCGGTGAAAGTGAAGGGCTGGTATCACTCCATCTTCCGCGACGTGAAGGGCGACGAGCGGCTGCTGTCGATCGATCAGTTGCTGAAGTACATGGGATCGTGGGAGTAGCTGGCACGATTCGCGCTATTTGCAAGCCCGGCCCAAGAACATCCGGGAGACGCTGGCGAAATTGAGGCGCGCCGATAATCCCCAAGGGGTCGGCGCGCTTCGTGTTTTTGCGATGAGCCAGATTCTGTAACGGCCGCCTCCGCGGCCGTACAACCCTTCCCGCTCTCCACCTGACCCCGCGCGGAGCGCGGGGCTGGACTGTCAGGCGCGCCTCCGCGCGCCACGAAAAACACAGAATCGCCGCCGGACGATCCCCCGAGCCGGTTGCGCAGTATCCACCGCAGCTTACCGACCATCGACCGACCATCGGCGCTCCGGTTGCGGCGATGGTCGCGGCGAATAAAGACAGCCGCGCAGCGGCGCGTCGCGCGCAGCGGCGCGTCGCGCGCGGAGGCGCGCGTCACAATGCAGCCCCGCGCTCGGCGCGGGGTTTGGCGACGGCGTACGAACCCGCGGCCGCGGAGGCGGCCGCCACAAGTCTCGCACAGCCGTTCGTTACGCGCGCATCCGCGCACGCCACAAACAAAAAGGCACAGACCGGAGCCTGTGCCTTCGAATGAATCGCTTGTGAACGACTAAACCGTAACCGCCTCCGCCCCCACGCCTGCGGCGCTGCGCAGGGTTTCGGCTTTGTCGGTGGCTTCCCATGTGAACTCCGGCTCGGTGCGGCCGAAGTGGCCGTACGCGGCGGTCTTCTTGAAGATCGGGCGGCGGAGTTTGAGCGAGTCGATGATGCCGCGCGGCGTCATCAGGAAGTTCTCGCGGACGAGATCGACGATCCGCTCCTGCGAGATGCGCTCCGTGCCGAACGTATCGACGTAGACCGACACCGGATCGGCCACGCCGATCGCGTAGGCGAGCTGCACTTCCACTTCGTCCGCGAGTCCCGAGGCCACGATGTTCTTGGCGATGTAGCGGGCCATGTAGCACGCCGAACGGTCGACTTTCGTGGGGTCCTTGCCCGAGAAGGCCCCGCCGCCGTGACGGCCGCGGCCGCCGTACGTGTCGACGATGATCTTGCGGCCGGTCAGGCCGGTATCGCCCTGTGGTCCGCCGGTGACGAAGCGTCCGGTCGGATTGATGTGGAACTTCGTATTGCTGTCGAGCAGCTCCGCCGGAACGACCGGCTTGATGATCTTCTCGATGATCGCGTCGCTCAGATCGCCGTGGCTGACGCTCGGCGAATGCTGGGTCGAGATGACGATGGCCGCGGCACGGATGGGGCGCTTGCCCTCGTACTCGATCGTCACCTGCGACTTGCCGTCGGGGCGAAGGAAGTCGAGGTCGTTCGCTTTGCGCACTTCCGCAAGGCGGCGCGCCAGCTTGTGCGCGAGCATGATCGGCAGCGGCATGAGCTCCGGCGTTTCGCGGCAGGCGAAACCGAACATCAGCCCCTGATCGCCCGCGCCGCCGGTATCGACGCCTTGCGCGATGTCAGGCGACTGCGGATCGATCGACGACACGACCGCGCACGTCTCGCTGTCGAAGCCGTACTTGGCGCGCGTGTAGCCGATCTCCTTGATGGTGCTGCGCACGATCGACGGAAAGTCGACGTACGTTTTGGTGGTGATCTCGCCGGAGATCATGGCCAATCCGGTGGTGACGAGCGTTTCGCACGCGACGCGTCCGATCGGATCCTCGGCAAGAACGGCGTCGAGAATGGCATCCGAAATCTGGTCGGCAACCTTGTCCGGGTGCCCCTCGGTGACAGACTCCGAGGTAAAGAGAGTTCTATGGATTGACATCGTTAAAAGCTCCTGATTGGAATTGAGAAATCCTAACATGCGGAGTGTCTGGCACAGACACTCTTGTCTGTGCTTTCGACTCCGCGCAGCCTGCGAAGATGACTGCAAAGCCTCGCAAGCCGCACGGACAAGAGTGTCCGTGTCACATTGAGTCGGCAAGCGGCGTGCAAACTCATCCGCAGAATGCTGAAACCACGCAACATCGGCGCATATCGCGACCTGCTCGTGCTGTTTACAAAATACGGCCGCAAAGACTTCCACCTGTCGCTCGATCCTGAAGGCGTCATCGCCACCGACGACCCCTCGGCGGAGATGGAGCCGGACGTCGCCCGCCGCGCAGTCGCATTCGCGAATGCGCTCAAAGGGATGGGGCCGACGTACGTGAAGTTCGGGCAGGTTCTTTCGACGCGACCCGACATCGTGCCGCCGGAGTACATCGTCGCGCTCGAGTCGCTGCAGGACGACGTCGAGCCATTCTCATTCGCCGAGGTGGAGAAGATCGTCGAAGAGGAGCTGAAGGTCAGGATTTCGAAAGCCTTCGAATCCTTCGAATCGACACCTCTGGCCGCCGCCTCCCTCGGGCAAGTTCATCGCGCCGTCCTGCGCGACGGACGTGAGGTCGTGGTCAAAGTGCAGCGGCCGAATGTACGCGAACAGGTTCGCCGCGATCTCGAAGTCTTCACCGAGATCGCCTCGACCATCGAGCAGCACAGCGACATCGGCCGGAAGATGAACCTGACCGGCGCGATCGAGCAGGCCCGCATCACGCTGATGAACGAGCTGAATTACCAGCAGGAGGCGCGGAATACGGAGATCCTCCGCCGCAACCTCGCCGAGTTCCCGCAGATCTACATCCCGAACGTGATCGACGACATGACCACCACGCGCGTGCTGACGACGGAGCTGGTGCGCGGCCGCAAGGTCTCGAAGCTGACGCCGCTGCAGATCATCGATCACGATTACGCCGACCTCGCCTCGACGCTGACGCGCGCCTACCTGAAGCAGATCTGCGTCGACGGCATCTGGCACTCCGACCCGCATCCCGGCAACATTTTCGTGCGCGATCTCGAAGACAACCAGGCCGAGGTGGTGCTGCTCGACTTCGGGATGGTCAGCCGGATCAGCCGCGAGTTTCAGGACGAGATCATCAAGATGCTGCTGGGGATGTCGTCGAATCGCGGCGCCGAGGTCGCGGACGCGTGCGTGAGGGTGTCGGAGGTGCAGGAAGGGTTCGACGTCTTGAAGTTCGTGCGCGAGATCTCCACGGTCGTCGCCACCTTCCACGACGTCGACGTACGGCAGATCAACATCGGACAACTGATCTTCAACGTGATCTCGATCGCCAACAACAACGAGCTGAAGGCGCCGGCGGAACTGGCGATGCTCGCGAAGACGCTACTGCACCTCGACGGCGTGACGCGACGTCTCGATCCGGAGTACGACCCGCACACGGTGATCCGCGACTACGCGGAACGGCTGATGACCCAGAAGCTGGCGCAGAAGTTCGCGCCGCGCAATTTCTATCCTGCCCTGCTCGACCTGAACCAGCTCGTGCTCGACCTTCCGCACCGCATGCGCGAGATCATCGACCAGACCGCGGCCGGCAAACTGTCGTTCAGTCTGAAACTGATGCAGGCGGAGCAGTTCCTGGCCGGAATGCACAAGATCGCCAATCGCATCACGGTGGGCGTGGTGATCGCGGCGCTGCTGGTCGCGTCATCGATGATGATGCGCGTGCCGACGCGCGTGCAGCTCTTCGGCTACCCAGCCATGGCCATGATCGGCTACCTGCTCGCCGCGATGGCGGGGTTGTACCTGATCGTGACGACGTTCCTGCGCGACCGCGCGGATGAGGAGAGGGCTAAGTTGAAGGGGAAGTGATTTCCACCACAAAGACACAAAGGACACGAAGAGAATCTCTTTGTGTCCTCTGTGTCTTTGTGGTGAAAGCCTTTAAAACCCTTCCAGCAGGTTCGTTACGAGCGACTCCGCGAACCGCACCGCGATCTCGTTGATCGCGCGCGTTTCCTGGTCGAAGGCATCGGTCGACTCGGTATTGACCTGGTAATTCTCGGTGAAGCGGTACTGATCGTTTTTCCAGAGCACTTTGTCATCGGCGCGATGATCGAGCAGCTCGATCTTGGCGGTGATCGAAATCTGGTATTGCGTGGCCCGTCCCTGCTGGTTGAAGGCGACGGGGAAGATGCCGAACGAGTCGATGGATCCGCGCAGGATGACGTCCGCGGCCGGCCCGGAGTTGACCAGCTTCAGCCGTCCGCGCGACACGAACTCCGCCGCCACGGCCTGCGTGACGCGCTGTTCGAGCTCGACGCGCGTGGTCCGGTTCACGAACGCCGGCACCTCGATCGTATGCACCGTCGGCGCAAGCAGGTTGTTAGCGCTGCCGACTAGACCGTAGCCGCAGGCGGCAAGCATCGGCAGAAGGAAAAGGACGAGACGTTTCATCGCGGTGAAAGGTAACACGTAGCGGTAGTGGATCAGTTTGATGTTATCTGTGAGTTCGGCAGATTTCGTGACGGGCTGACGTATCATCTGGTCTATGACGCCCGAGAAACCGAGGAAAAACGTTTGCTACTGCGGCCATCCTCCCGAGGATCATCATTCTTCCGGATGCAATGCGAAGGTCGGTGGTGCCGAGTGCCCCTGCAAGGGCTACGTAGCTAAGAGAGGGAAGTAATCGGTGGGTGCGATCAACATAATCAAACTACCCCACTACCGCGTAGCGCGGTCCGTTCAGCATTGATCGCGGGCCGAAGTCTTCTCGGCTTCCTTCCTGATCAACTCCAACTCCGCGACGACGAACGACACACCAGATGATGCGAGCGCGTCGAGGAGAATCTGGAAGTTGTTCATTATTGGCCGCGACGCATCGCACGGCCGCCTCTCCGCAACTCCTCAGCGAACACCTGCAATTGCTCGAGCGCGCGCAAACGCTCCTCTGGAGATCGCCGGAGATTTTCCCGGACAAGCGTCATGTCGATGCCGGACTTGTAAGCCTCGATGACGGGATCCACCGTTAGCTCGATAGCATCCATTGCCACGAATCTTACCTGACTGGAGGGGTGCACTACCCCTTCACCACGATGTTCACCAGCTTCCCGGTGACGTAGATCTCTTTCACGACCTCTTTTCCCGAGAGCCACTGCTGAACCTTCGCGTTGCCTCGAATCGCAGCGAGGACGACATCCTTCTCCGGCGGATTCGGCACTTCCACCTGTCCGCGCAGTTTGCCGTTGACCTGCACGACGATCGTGATGACGTCCTCGATCATCAGCGCCGGATCGGCTTTCGGCCAGCTCGACGTCAGGATGAATCCTGGATTTCCGAACATCGTCCACAACTCCTCGGTGATGTGCGGTGCGAACGGATGCAGGAGCTTGAGCAGCGCGGTGTATGACTCGCGCAGCGAAGACGCATCCGCGCTGGCGGCGATTGCATCGCCAATCGCGTTCGACAACTCCATGAGCCCGGAGATGGCGGTGTTGAATTCGAATCGATCGAAACGGCGCGTGACGGCGTCGATAGTCTGGTGTGTCTTTCGCGTCAACGCGGCGGATTCCGCTCCGGCGCTGCCAAGCGCCAGGATCTGCTCCCCCATGTGCCAGACGCGGTTGAGGAATCGCGATGCGCCGACCACGCCCTCGTCCGACCACGCCGCTTCCTTCTCCGGCGGCGCGATGAAGAGCGTGTAGACGCGTTCCGTGTCGGCGCCATAGCGATCGATCAGCTCGTCCGGCGGCACGACGTTGTAGCGCGACTTCGACATCTTCCCGACCTCGGCAATCACGGCCGTGCCCGTCGGTTTGTGCACGCCGTTCTCGACCTCGTACGGCGGCACCCAGTTGCCGCTGGCGGTGCGGAAGCCTTCCTTCGTGATCATCCCCTGATTGAAGAGGCGCGTGAACGGCTCTTCGTAGTTCAAGAGCCCCATGTCGTGCAGCGTGCGGCAGATGAAGCGCGCGTAGAGCAGATGCAGGATGGCATGTTCGATGCCGCCGATGTACTGATCGACCGGCAGCCAGCGATTCACGAGCGACGGATCGAAGATCTTCGTGTTGTCGTTCGCCGAAATGAAGCGCGCGTAGTACCACGACGAATCGACGAACGTGTCCATCGTGTCGGTCTCGCGCCGCGCCGCACCGCCGCAGACGGGACAGGTCGTATTGACGAAGCGCTCGTCCTTCGCCAGCGGATTTCCCTCGCGTCCTGTGAACGGAACATCGAGCGGCAACTCCACCGGCAGCTCTTCTTCCGGAACCGGTACGATGCCGTCGCGATCGCAGTAGATCATCGGGATCGGCGTGCCCCAGTATCGCTGGCGCGAGATGAGCCAGTCGCGCAGGCGGTAGCGCACCATCTTTTTGCCGATGCCGAGGCGTTCGATTTCTTCGATGATTCGTTCGATCGCTTTGGGGGTGCGCAGGCCGGTGATGACGCCGGAGTCGATCGCGACCGCCGAGTCGTCCTTTGCTGAATACGCCTCCTCAGCGTCAGGCACGTCGCCATTCGCCGGTTTCACGACGACACGGACCGGCAGCCCGTACTGCCCCGCGAATTCGAAGTCGCGCTGATCGTGTCCGGGGACGGCCATGATCGCGCCGGTGCCGTACTGCATCAGCACGAAGTTGCCGAGCCAGATCGGGATCTGCTCGTTCGTGAACGGATTCGTGGCCGTCTTCCCGGTGAAGCGCCCTTCCTTCCCCGCCTCCTGCCGCTCCAGGTTCGACTGATTGCGCACACCCGCGATCCACTTCTCGATCTCCTCGCGATCGGGGTTGTCTGCGATGAGCGTCGCGACCTCGGGATGCTCCGGCGCGAGGACCATGAACGTCGCGCCGTAAATCGTGTCGGGGCGCGTGGTGAAGATGCGAATCGACTTACCGAGCGAGGGCACCGCGAACTCGACGTCCGCGCCGACGGACCGTCCGATCCAGTTGCGCTGCATCAGCTTCACTTTTTCCGGCCAGTGCTCGAGCGTGTCCAGCCCTTCGTCGAGCCGGTCGGCGTAATCGGTAATTCGTAAAAACCACTGCTCGAGATCGCGCTGCACGACGACCGTGCTGCATCGCTCGCAGCGGCCGTCGATGACCTGTTCGTTAGCCAATACCGTCTGATCGGACGGGCACCAGTTCACCGGCGCCTTGGCGCGATACGCCAGTCCTCGGCGATACAACTGCAGAAACAGCCACTGGTTCCAGCGGTAGTACGCCGGCTCGCATGAGGCCAGCTCTTTCGACCAGTCGTAGAGGATGCCCCAGCGCAGAAACTGCTTCTTCTCCCGCTCGATGTTCGACAGCGTCCACTGCCGCGGATGGACACCACGCTTGATGGCGGCATTCTCGGCCGGCAATCCGAATGCATCCCACCCCATCGGATTGAGCGCCGCGCGCCCCTGCATCCGAAAATATCGATAGAGAGCGTCGCCGAGGATGTAGTTCCGGCCGTGGCCGACATGGAGGTCGCCCGACGGGTACGGAAACATGTTCAGCATGTAGAACTTGTCGCCGGGCGCGGTCACATCGACCTCAGCCACCTTCGCATCCGCCCACGCGCGCTGCCACTTCTCTTCGATCAGTTTGGGTTCGTAAGGCATAAGCGGCGGAGTATAGCGAGGGCGTAGCGCCGACGGCTCGTCGGCTGGGACCGCCAGCGAAGGCTTTCGAACCCCAGAGGCCGTCAAGAAATCTCTAGGGACTGAGCTACGGACGGAAGTATAATTTGCCCATTAGGAGGAGTTATGCACAAGATCCGCAAGGCAGTCCTGGCCGTTTCGTTCGCCGCCCTCTTCATCCTGGCCGGCACCACAGCGCATGCAAGTTGTCCCACGATCACTACCTACTATGACTTCACGGGCTACTACTACGCGTTCGCCGTCGACTCGACTTGCCTTTCCAGCTCAGGGGTTACGCCGGTCTCCGTGTCGTGGTGCTACCCCTCGTATTACCCGGGCTACTCGTATGGCATGGGCTATGACAACTACACCACGTGGTCGTTCACCGTGCCTGCCGATGATGCGAACTACACGAGAAAGGCGCACTGGAGCGTCAGCACGCAGGTGACCTTCTCCTCTCCGACCTCCAGCCCCTACGACGAGATCCATGGCTATGTGTACGTCACACACAACGGCTACACGACGACCTACAACTGGTTCTACGTCTACGGGGGCGGCTCGTCGAGCCAGTACTGCAACAACCAGAGTACGACGTTCAGCGCCACGAACGGCGACACGATCACCCTCGTCATCGAGAACACCCGGTTTGACTCCAGCGCCGTCACGGAGGCTTCGACGCCTACCGTCGTCAACTACAACTAGCTGTAGGTCAGGCTTGCGCCAAGCGACGGCTCGGAATCCTTCGTTACGAGCTCCACACGAAGGTGACCGGGCCGTCGTTTTCCAGCGACACGACCATCATTTCGCGGAAGCGTCCCGTCTTCACGTCGATGCCGGTCGAGGCCAGCTCGCGGACGAACAGCTCGAACATCACCCTCGCCCGCTCCGGCTCCTCAGCGTTGTCGAAACTCGGACGGCGTCCACGCGCGATGGAGCCAGCCAGCGTAAATTGCGAGACCGCGAGGATCGAGCCGCCGGCCTCAGTGACATCGCGATTCATCTTGCCCGCGTCGTCGCTGAAGATGCGCAGTTCGCGGATCTTCTTCGCGCCATCGCGGATAACCTGCTCGGAGTCGCCCTTCTCCACCGCGGCGAGAATGAGCAGTCCGATTCTGATCTCCGACACGATCTCATCGCCGACGGATACCGAGGCGCGGCGCACGCGCTGAATGACACACTTCACGGCGGCGGATTCTACTCGCGGTAGAAAAACGCACCGCATCGCGCGGCTCGCATAAAATGCGCGGACCGCGCACGAAGAATCGAACAGGAGAATCCAATGGCAGGAACAGTGAACAAAGTCATTCTCGTCGGACGCCTCGGCAAAGATCCCGAGCTCCGCTCCATCCCCAGCGGCACCAGCGTGGCGAAGTTTTCGCTCGCCACCGACGAGCGCTTCACCGACAAGGCAGGCGAAAAACAGGAACGCACCGAGTGGCACAACATCGTGGTGTGGGGCAAGCTGGCCGAGATCTGCGGCCAGTACCTCCGCAAGGGAAAGCTGGTCTACATCGAAGGCTCCATCCGCACCGATAGCTGGGACGACAAAGAAACCGGCGTCAAGAAGTACCGCACCGAAATCATCGCCAACACGATGCAGATGCTCGACAAAAAGGGCGACGACGAAGGCGGCGGCTACAGCGGCGGAGGCGGCTATCGCAAGCCCGCCAACGCGGCCGCAGGCGCTCCCGCCGGCGGCGGACGCGGCGCGGAGATCGAAGACGACGACGAAGTGCCGTTCTAGCCGGGCATGTGGCAACGGCCGTAGCTACGGCGCCGGAATTCCCAACGCTGCATTGAACGACGCCAGCTCGGCCGCTTTGAACGCGATGCAGGTGTCGATCGCCTCGAGGGCGCGTTTGAGGGAGCGTTCGCCGGCGCCGGCGGGATGCGTGGCGAAGAAGGCTTGCACGTCCGCTTTCATCGCCGGATCGCAGAATGTCGACGTCGAGCCGGTGATGGCGCCGATCGCGGTCGGGATCTTCTGGTTGAGCATTTCCCAATGCGACTTGGCGGCGTTCCAGCCGATCTGTTTTGCGGCGGGATTGAAGAACAGCGTCGCGGCCATGCCGGGCAAGTCCTGACTGCGCACCTGATCGCTGTAGACGTAGTCGACGGCACGCGCGATCAATTTGGGATCGCGGAAGAGAGGAATCAGATTGCGGTAGCGCGCGGCAATCTCCGGCGTTGGTGCGGTCTTGAGGTGATCGAGCACCTGATTGAATAGCGCTTCGTCGCCGTTGAACGCCGCGATCGGAAGAGCGCGGTCGGCGATGACGGCATCGACCGAGGCCGGATCGTTCATGTACTGCTGCGCGACGCGGCGGGCGCCGGCGATGACCTCCGGGTCCTCGCCTTCGATACCGAGGGCGCCGAGAACGTCGGCGCGCATGATGCGCTGCTCGCTGGTCTCACCGGGCGGCGCTTCCCATGTCAGTGGCGCGTAGCCGCGCATGACTTCGCGGACGTAGGCGTGCCACGCGGCGCGGTTCGTGTCGTCGATGAGGCGGTTGTCGAGGAAGCCGAGGTTGCCGCCGATCGCGGCGACGAGCGGCCGCTCGGCGGGACGCGGCATCGCTTTGAGCAGCGCCAGGTAATCGCCGACGTTCTCGCGCATGCTGCGCACGAGCAACCATTCGTTGCCATTCAACGAAATCAGTTCGGCCGGCGGCATCTCGCCGAGGTGTGCACGAAGTTTCGCGCGCATGTCGGCGGAGTAGTCGGTTACGAAGTAGCCCGCGCCGTTGCGGCTGAGGAAGAGCGGCCGGTCGCAGGCCATCGTCGTAAACGAGTCGGTTGCCTTCGTGATCATGCGGCACGGCGATCCGGCCGCGGCGCCTACTTCGTGCGCGCAGATCGGAATCGTCCACGCCTGCGCCACGGGCGGCACGCTCTTCGGCAGCATGCGCTCCTGCGTGATCGCGACGGTGCGCGTGCCGTCGGCGGCGCACGATTCGCTCGCGTGGAGCAGCGGCGCGCCGGTCTGATCGACGAAGGTTTTCATCACCGCGTCGAACGGCTGCTTCGTGGTGGTGGTCATCGTGCCCCACCAATCCTCGGCGGCCGCATTGCCGTATGAGAATTTCTTCAGGTACGCGCGGATGCCGTCGCGGAACGTCTCCTCGCCGACCCAGTTCTCCTGCATGCGCAGCACGGCCGCGGTCTTGCCGTAGGCGATGCCGTCGAAGAGCGCGTTGATTTCGTTGCGCGTCTCCGCCTTCTGCCGGATCGGGCGCGTGGAGCGCGTGCTGTCGACGCCGAGGGAGCCGTTCGTGCCGCCGGCTTCATCGAGATCGACGCGCCACTCCGGATGCCACGCCTTCAGCGGCTTGGCCGTCATGAACGTGGCGAATCCTTCGTTGAGCCAGATGTCATCCCACCACTTCATCGTGACGAGATCGCCGAACCACTGGTGTGCGATCTCGTGCGCGATGACGCCGGCCACGCCGCGCTTCGCTTCCACCGAGGCGTGCACGTCGTCGAGAAGGAGCGCGGTGTCGCGGAAGGTGATCGCGCCGGCGTTCTCCATCGCGCCCGCTTCGAAGTCGGGGATGGCGATGAGATCGAGCTTTCCGAACGGATATTTGATCCCGTAGTACTTGTCGTAAAACGAAATCGACGCCTCGGCTGCCGACACGGCGAACTTGCCGAGGTCCTGCATGCCGGGCACGGAGCAGACGCGGATGGGGATGTCGTCGACGCCGCCGATGACGCACTGGAAATCGCCGACAAGCATGGCCACGAGGTAGGTCGACATCTTCTGCGTGGTGCGGAAACGGATGGCATGCTTGCCGGCGCCGGCGGGCGTGTCGGAGGCGATGGCGCCGTTGGAAATCGCGGTATCGCCGCTATCGACGACGAGCGTGATGTCGAACGTGGCTTTCATGGCCGGCTCGTCGAAGGAGGGGAAGGCGCGTCGAGCGTCCGTGGGCTCGAACTGCGTGACGGCGTATCTGCGCTTCGCCGTTTTGCTGAGATACAGGCCTCGCAGTTGCGATTGGAGAACGCCGTCGAAGGCGATGCGCAGCGACGCCTTGCCGGGCGGGATGGTTTGCCCGAACTTGAGCGATGCCATCTCGTTCGGGACGTCGTAGGTGATGGTCGGATTCAACATCTTGCTGCCGCTGGCGAGGACGACGTCGTGCATGACGATGTCGGCGCTGTGCAGGGTGATGGTGTCGACCGGCTCTTTGAGCGTGACGTCGATCGTCTCATTCCCGCTGAATTTTTCGCCGGGCAGATCGGGCGTGATCGTGATGGCGTAGTGATCGGGGATCACGCTCTGCGGCAGACGAGCAGCGGCGAGCGGAAGGGCGGCGACGAGAAGAGCGGCAAATAGCAGGCGTCTCATGGGACGCACAGGATAGCGTTAGTCCGAGGCGCGGAAGAGGACGACGAGGACGCCGATGCCGACCAGGATGAGCACAACGGCCAGGATCAGATTCATGTTGCCGTTTTGTTTCGTAGCCGGCACAGGAGGCGTGGTCGCGGCGGTGTCCGGAGCGGCGGTGACGCTGGTGTCGGTCGGCGCGGAACTGGTGGTGGAGACGGTGGTGTCCGTTGTGCTCGTAGACGCGGGCGGCGGCGCGGTGGTGGTCGTCGACGCGGCCGGCGGCGCAGCGCTTGTCGTTGTCGGTGCCGTCGGTTGCGGCGTCGAGACGATCGGCGGGCCGGGAGGCATCGTCGACGTTTCTGCGACTTTCACCGGCGGTGGTGCGGATGGTTTCGGAAGAGGAGTCGCTGTGATTTTCACCGGTGGTGGTGCGGCCGGTTTCGGCTTCGGAAGAGGCGCCTTGATCGCGGCTGTCTTCGTTTTTGCGGGCGGCGTTGCCTTCGCGGTTTTCACGACGGGCTTCGACGTCGTTGTCTTCGGAGCGGTCTTCGTGGCAGTTTTCTTAGGAGTGGTCGTCTTTGCCGCTGGCGGTTTCGCCGCGACCTGCACCGGCTTTTTCACCGGCGGCGGAGCGGTGACGGTGCGTCGAGGCGCCGGCTCCGGTTGTGAGCCCCGCGCGACCTGTGCCGGAGTCGATACGCCGAGGCGGGTAAGGCGGCGCGCGGATTCACGAGCGAGGAAGCGGCGGGTTTCGGGAGTCGGGTAGAGCGTCCGGCCACCCGTGGTGATGGTCTGGTCGGCGATCGCGCGTCCGAATTCGGGATAGCGTTTCATCGCGTTCAGCAGCGATCCGCCCTGCACGGTCGCATCGAAAAACCCGCCGGTCGGCGACGTCATCGCGTAATCCCAGACGCGCGCGAGGTCGGCGAAAACCTGCAGCGCATCGTTCGCGGCATTGCGCTCGCCGCCTGCCGGATGCGCAGCGGCGGCGCGCTTCGCCTCGGCGAGCCCGGATTTGAATACGGCGTAGTCATTAACCTCGGCAGCGACTTGCAGGCGCCGCAAACTGGCTCGTAAGTCGTTCGACGGCGGCGCCGGCGCGCTGACCGGCTCCACCGCCGGCGCCTCGGCCTCGAGGGCGGGCACGGTGGCCGGGTCGGTGGCGCATTCCGCGGGCACCGGGCTTTGCGGACGCGCCAGCACCTTCACGGTCGGATTCAACTCGCGCGTCTGCGCCGACGCGGCAAAAGCGGCCGCCGCCACGACCGACGCGAGGGCGAATACACGCTTCACAGTCATATTTGTAGCCATGATTCTAGCCGGTAGTGCCCGCTTGCGGCAGGTACTTCTTCAGCATTTCGATTACGTCGGCGGCGGCGAGCGGTTTGGCGAGGCAATCGTCGGCCTTGAATCGCGCCGAGGCATCGTGCCGGAACTCGGGATCGGACGCGCGGCCGCTCATGACGATGACCTTCGTCGGCGCACCGTCCTTTAGCCGGCGCGCGATGCCGCGGCTGTCGTGGCGCGAGAGTAGCGCGTCCACCAGGATCAAGTCGGGTTTTTGGGTCATTTCCTCGTCCGCATTTGCGTAGCCCGCAAAGCCGTAGCCGAGGGTCGAGGCAATCGTACGCGTGAGCAATTGAATGCTCGCATCGTCTTCGATGACGGCGAGCAACGGACGTTTGCTGTCGACCGCGGGCGCGGCGTTTCGAGGATCGACGATCGTCTTGCGCTCGAACAGCACTGCCGGCGCGCCGGCCCAGAAGCGTTGCCGATATTCGATCGCGTCGCAGAAACAGCCGCCGCAGTGTTCGCAGGCGAGCGTCTGATCGCCTTCCGCGCAGGCGCACCAGGCCGCCTTCACGGCGTCGAACATGTCGCCGCAATTGACGCATGCGATTTCGTACGTGGTGCGCATGTCAGTCGGTGCGCCGATGGCCATTCGGTGCAGGTCGTAGAGATTCTCCTGCGCCGGCAGATCGCGCACGCCTTCGATATGCCGTTGCAGCAGGTTGATGACGTCGGTGATCGAAACCGGCTTGGTCAGACAATCGTCGATCCCGAATCGCTGCATCAACTCGGTCTTGAATTTGGTATCGGTGTAGAGGCCGGACATGACGACGAACTTGGTAGCCGCGAAGGCGGAATCTTCTTTCAGGAGACGGCATAGCTCGCGGCCGTCGAGGCGCGGCAGGATGGCGTCGGCGAGGATGAGATTGGGGCGATAGGTGCGGGCGATGGCGAGGCCGTCCTGCCCGTACGACGATACCGAGCCGTAGCCGAGGTTCGCGCAGACGCGCTGCATGATGGCCTGGTTGTCGGGATCGCTGTCGACGAGCATCACCAGCGGACGGCGAACCTCGGACGGCGCGGCATTCGCGGCCATCGTCAACGACTGACGCCGCAGTTCCGCCGCTTTGCGATCCAGAAGCTGCGGCGGCGCATCGGACCAGAAGATTTCCTTGTACGCCGGCGCGGCCTTGCAGAAGCAGGTCAGACAATTGGTACAGACGACGGTCCGGTCGCGCGTGAGGCAACTGCACCAGTCGGAGTCGGCGGCATCGAAGACGACGCGGCAGTTCGCGCAGATGACGTCGTACCTCTGCGACGGCGCATCCGCCTCGACGACCGGCGCCGGCTTGTTCAACGTACCGCGCGCGAGCTCGACCACCTCATCGACCGCGTACGGCCGCACCGCGATTCCGGCACGGCGGAGGTTGGGAATGCTCGACGCGTTGCGCGCGGTGAGCACGATCGGAAGTTCGGCGAACGCCGCGTAGGACTTATCGAAATCAGGCAGCTCGGTGTCGAGGAAAACGATGTCCGGCCGGAAACGATCGAGCTCGTCGACGGCATCGACCAGGCGCTCGACGATGACCACTTCGAGTCCGAGTTGCTTGAGCCGAGGAGCGGCAGTGTCGGCAGTGGCGCGGCGGGATTCGAGGAAGAGGACGCGTGGCTTACGAACACTACTGCCGGCGGCATTCGCGCGGCGCGTGGCGCTGCTCTCGGCCACGGCGGCCGCGGCGGCACGGCGATTGGCGGTGTTCTCGCCGCTGACCGTTGAGCGATTCAATTTCAACTGCGGCTTCGAACGCGGGTTAAAGAACCGGCTGAAGATCCCGCGCTGCGCGGGCACCGGCTGCCGAGGACGCGGCGCGGCGGCTGGCGGCGCGGACTCCTTTTGCGCAATGAGGCGATCGATTTCCGCGCGGAACGCCGTCACCCGCTCCTCGGCGGCGGCGCGAATCTTCCCGATCTCGCGGTCCGAATCACGCGCCAGCGCTTCCCGCTGGCGCGCCAACGCGGTGTCGATGCGCGGCTGCATCTCGTGTTCGAACTGCTGCTGCAATTCGGCGCGAAGATGTTCGAGCCGCTGCGCGAGCGCTTCCTCATCGATGTGCTTCTCGATGACCGGCGGGCGCTGCTGCAATTCGACGCGCTCCGCCTCCAATCCGAGGCGCGCGGCATCGAACTCCGCCTTCAGCGCCGCGCGTTGGTTGTCATACGCGGCTTGCAACTCCGTCTCGCGCGCCTTCAGACGCTGCGCATGCTCGGCTTCGATCTTTGCTTTCTCATTCTCAAAGCGCTGCTTCGCGATCCGCTCGCCGTCCGCACGCGCTCGCGTTTCGCGTTCGGCCACGTATCGGGGATCGATGATCGCCTCCGCGGCGGCGGCCTCGATCGATTGCGGACCGGCGACGATTAGCTCGGGCAGCAGTAACGCGCCCGCGTCGCGCGACAACCTGCGGCGGACGCGGCTGGCGTGCAACGCCGCGATCGGGATCGATACGACCACGCCGGCAGCGAGCAGCCAGCCGATCTCGTCGCGCGGCACCGAGGTCTTGAAGAGGAAGAACAGCAGAACAGACGACAGCACCATCGCCGCGAATGCACCGGCCCAGCCGGATTTCCACGCAGACAGCGCGACGGCAGCAACGTAGACGCCGATGATCGCAATCGAGGGGATGCCCGGAACCAGGAGGCCGATACCCGTCGCGACGACGACGAGGTCGATCGGGATCGCATAGGCGAGCAACTTCTTGCGCGTCGCGGCGTTCATCGGCGCGCGATCACTTCATCGCTTGCGGACTGCCCATCTTCTGAATCTTGTCGCGGTAGCGCGCAACATCGCTCGTCACGTCGATATACGGCAGCGCGCAGGCCAATTCTTTCTTCGCATCCTCGTAGTGTCCGGTCTCGAACAGCGAGACGGCGTTGTAGTAGCGAAGGTCTTCCTCGCCGCGATTGAACGTGCCGAGGTTGCGGAACGCTTCGACGGCGTCGGCGAACGCGCCGATGCGATACAGCCCGCGCGCCGCCGCGGCGATGGTCTGCCGCGAGACGTTGGCCTGATTCAACAGCGCGAGGTAAACGCGCCGCGCCTGATCGGGCTGATTGTTCGCTGCCAGGGAGGCGGCCTGATCGAGCGTCGGATCGATGATGGGAGGCGGCGTTGCCGGCGCAACGACCGGAGTCGGCGGGGGAACGATCGACGGCATCGGCTGCGGCTCGAGCGCGGGCTCGGGCGGCTCGACGACGGCGGCCGGTGCAGGCGCCGGCTGCGGCGCCGGCGCAACCTCGGTGGTAGTTTTGTGGTGGGCGCAGGCGGACAAAAGCACGCCGAGCAGGACGCCCGCAACCGCAGCATTTCTTCTCATGAAGCCCCTCCCTCTCGAAACGCTCCGCCCATTGTGACTGAAACTGCGCCTCAGGCATAACTTGAGCAGGACATCTCCTGCCGCGATGAGCATCTCCGAAGCGACGATTGCAATCCCGATACAGCCAGGCTGGAAGCGCGGCGATCTCCGCGACGAGCTCCTCACGCGCGAATGGCTGGTCACAAACGCCCTGGGCGGCTACGCGTCCGGCACGATTGGCGGCGCCAGCACGCGCCGCTTCCACGGCTTCCTCATCGCCGCCCTCCCCGCTCCCCTCGGCCGCACGATGATGTTCAACCATCTCGAGGAAGTGCTCGAGGGTCCGGATGGACTCTGCTGGCGCCTCAGCGGCGACGAGCACGGCGGACGCGAGGTTGCATTCCCCGAGGAGGGCATCCTCGAGGAGTTCGCAATGGAGAACGGCCGTCCTGTCTGGCGGTTCTTCGCCAACGGTATCCGCCTCGAAAAGCGCGTGCTGATGCCGCATCTGCAAAACACGACCTACATCGTTTATCGATTGCTCGAAGGTCCGAGCGGATTGCGGCTTCGCCTCCGCCCATCGCTTCATTTCCGTCCGCATGAGGGATTGTTGACGGGACAGCAATTCGATCAATGGAAAGTGACGGTGACCGAGGGCGGCCGCGGAATGGAGCTGTGCGACGGCGACAAGTTTCCGCCGCTGCGCCTCCTCGCCTTCGGCGGCGCGCGCATCGAACAGGATCCGCGCTCGTTCGAGCACGTTCTCTATCGCATCGAGAAAAGCCGCGGCTACGAACACGAGGGAGAGCTGTGGAGTCCCGGCATCGTCCACATCGATCTCACCCCTGATAACGACTGCGGCCTCGTGGCCTCGGTCGAATCGTGGGACGTCGTGAAGGCGCTTCCGTGCGCCGATGCGTCATCGGCCGAAGACGAGCGCGTGGCGAAGATGCTGTCCATCTCGCATCAGACCGATCCCTTCGCATGCTTGCTCGTTCTCGCCGCCGACCAGTTCCTGATTCATCCGCACACCCGCGTGGCCGACGAAGCGCGCGCGCGCGCCGCGGGCGACGAGCCGCGCACGGTCATCGCCGGCTACCACTGGTTCACCGACTGGGGCCGCGACACGATGATCAGTCTCGAAGGCCTGACCCTCTGCACCGGCCGCTTCCGCGAGGCCGGCAACATCCTGCGCACCTTTGCCTCGTACATCCGCGATGGATTGATCCCGAATATGTTCCCCGAGGGCGACAACGAAGGGCTGTATCACACGGCCGACGCGACGCTCTGGTTCTTCCACGCCGTCTGGCGCTACATCAAGGCGACGAACGACCGCGAGACGCTGCGGATGCTGATCCCAAAGCTGCTCGACATCGTCGATCACCATCTTCGCGGCACGCGCTTCAACATCCACGTCGATCCCTCGGACGGGCTGCTCGCGCAAGGTGCGGAGGGCTATCAACTCACCTGGATGGACGCGAAAGTCGACGGCTGGGTGGTCACTCCTCGGCGCGGCAAGGCGGTCGAGATCAACGCGCTCTGGTACAACGCCCTGCGAATCCTCGAACAGCTCCTGATCCAGGAAAACGACGATGCGAACGCGCGTCGCATGGACGAGCACGCGTCGCGCGCACGGAAGTCGTTCAACGAACGCTTCTGGTACGACGAAGGTCAATATCTTTACGACGTGGTCGACGTGAACGATTCGGCGCTGCGTCCAAACCAGATCTTCTCGATCTCGCTCGATTTCCCGGTGCTCGACGAAAGCCGCTGGCGTAGCGTGGTCTCCGTCGTCCACGACGAGTTGCTGACGCCGGTCGGCCTCCGATCACTGTCCCGAAAACACTCCGACTACAAACCCGCCTACGACGGCAACCTTCACGCCCGCGACGCCGCCTATCACCAGGGCACGGTCTGGGGCTGGCTGATCGGACCATTCATCGATGCGTGGCTGAAAGTGCATCCCTCCGACACCAAGTCCGCCGCAAACATCCTCGACGGATTCCACGCCGAGCTCTCCGCCTCCTGCATCGGCACCATCAGCGAAGTCTTCGACGCCGAACCGCCGTTCACGCCGCGAGGATGTGTCGCCCAGGCGTGGAGCGTCGCGGAGGTGCTAAGGGCGCTGTCGAAATTGCGCGCGGTTTAGAGCGAAGCGCTGGTCACTCCGGCCTGACCTCATTACCTGCCTACGGAACGATGATGGCGATGCGATCGCCGAATGCTTCGAAATCGCGCGGGTTGAAGGTCAGTAACTCGCTGGCGCTCGCCGCGATTGCCGCCGACGCGATCACAGCGTCATACACACGTCCGCCCGAAATACCCGCGGTCACACACTCTCCGAGAAACATCCAGGCGTTTCTCGGGAATAGGCCGACGATCCGGCTTTCGCTGAAAGACTCGCGCAGGAGCTGATAGGCAATTTCCGGATGGAGGCGATGCGGCGACGGAAGCCTCGTCATCACAGAGTAGCTCTCGATGAGCGCAGGCAATGGGATGAGCAAAAGGCGCGCGGAAATGAGCTTTGCGAGCGCCTGCAGAGCCCGGCCGTGAAACTCGTGCCAGCTCAAGAGTCCGGCGATGAGTACGCTGCTATCGACAGCCGTCATCGGCGATGCTCGCGAAGAGAAGCCGAGGTCTCACGCACCACGTCGCTTCGCAACGGTGCGCCTTCCTCCAGCGGGACCGCGACCCGTATCCCGCCTTTCCGGATGACTCGTACTTCGCGAGGCGCCGCCTCGATTTCGACATGGCCATCACGGAAGAGAATCCGCAACGGCATTCCAGGTTCGAACTTTGCCTGATCGCGAACCTCCCTCGGTATCACCAGCCGCCCGGCAGAATCAATGGTAGAAATTGAACCACGTTTCATGGGCGTGATGTTACCACGAACAAGAGACCGGCGAGGTCCCCACGAAAGGCCAGGTTGGGAATGCGCGCCGCCCGAAATCGCCTTTACCTCCCAACTGACCGAACGGTCATTCGGTGCTGGCGACGCTATTGCAGCCTCACCGCGAGGCAATTCGAAGCATGCGGTTGAAACGACTTCCTTTTCTTCTTCTCGCCATTTCCGTCAGCGCACGGGCACAAACGCAGCCGCTCCGGCTCACGCTCGGCGACGCCATCCGCAGGGCCCTCGGCACGGGCACGCAGGCGGAGCTGGCGCGCTCGAATGAGGAGCTTGCGCGGATTGCGCGCTCCGAGGCGCTGAATGCGCTGCTGCCGCAGGCGGATGCGCGGCTGATGCGCTACAACCAATCGATCAACTTGGCCACGTTCGGCTTCTCGCTGCCCGGCGTTCCGGCGGTGGTCGGTCCGTTCAATGTGACGGACGCCCAGCTCGCCGCGGCGGTGCAGGTGTTCAACTTGGCTGCGCTGCGGCACTATCAATCGTTGCAGAGTTCCGCCAACGCCACGCATTTTCAGAGCGAACAAGCGGAGAACGACGTGGCCGCCGCCGTGGCGCGCTTGTACCTGATGGTGCAGCGCGCGCAGACGCAGATCGATGCACGTCAGGCCGACATCGCGCTCTTCACGCGGCTGCTGCAGACGTCGCAGGACGAGTTCAAAGCCGGCACCGGAACGCGCCTCGATGTTGCACAAGCGAATGTGCAGCTCGCTCGGGCGCGCCAAGCGTTGCTGGTCGCGCAGAACGATCGGCAGAATGCGGCGCTGGCGTTGCTGAACGCGGTCGGCGCGGATGAGTCGAGCGACGTCGTCATCGCCGATGCGCCGACCGTCCCGACAACGGTTCCCGCGATCGACACCTCCCTCGCCTCGGCCAGAACGCAGCGTCCCGAACTGCGGCAAGCGGAAGAGAACGAACGCGCCGCCAAGCTCACCGTCGACGCTGCGCGGGCACGCCTGCTGCCGTCCGTCTCGCTCGATTTCGCAGGCGACATGAGCGGCAACCACACCAACGATCTCCACTGGACACGCCGCATCGCCGCGAACCTCGGCGTACCGCTGTTTCACGCCGACATCAACGCCAATATCGCCCGCGCCAAGGTGATGCTGCACGACGCGCAGACGCGCCGCACGCTGCTCGAGCGCGACGTCGAGCAGGACGTCCGCCGCTCGCTGATGACGCTTCAGAACGCGGAGTCGCGCGTCGGCGTAGCGACGGAAACCGTGCAGGTCGCCGAAGAGGCGCTGACTGTGGCGCGGGACCGGAGAGCGGCAGGATACGGATCGCCGGTCGAAGTCGACCGCGCGCAGGATGCGTATCGGCAGGCACATGAAGATCTCATCGCCGCGCAGTCCGACTCCGCCGCCGCGCAGTTCGATTACGAGCATGCCACCGGTGCGATCCGCGGCTACTTCGGAAACGCCGATAGGCGATCGAACGGAGCGGCGGGAAGCGTTCCGGTCGCGCCGCCGATGCCGAGTGGGGCCACACCTTCGGTTCCGCAGAACGCGCCGGAGGCGAATCCGCCGTTGATGCCGGCGGGCAGCGCGGTGACCGCACCGCCGATGCCGCAGCCGATCGTCGTGCCGCAACCGCCGTCGCAGCCGATCATCATTCCGCAACCGCCCGTCTCACCGCCGCCCCCACCCCAACCTCCTCCGCCCGGAGTCCAACCGTGACCTCGGCAGCCGCGATGTTGAACGCGGCCGGCGGCACGACGACGCGGGAGGAGCGCAAGCCGGTCAACAAGTGGCTCGTCACCGTGTCGATCACCTTCGGCACGCTGATGGGCGCGATCGACGCCTCGATCGTCAACGTGGCCGTGCCGCATCTCACCGGCTCGCTCGGCGTCACCATCGAGCAGATCACCTGGGTGACGACGGGCTTCGTCATCGCCACGGTCATGGTCATGCCGCTGACCGGATTTCTGGCGCGTCTTTTCGGCCAGAAACGCGTCTACATGACGTGCCTGGCGCTCTTCATCATCGGTTCGGCGCTATGCGGCATGGCGCGCACGCTGCCGATGCTGGTCTTCTGCCGCATCCTGCAGGGCCTCGGCGCCGGCGCGCTCCAGCCGACCGAGCAAGCCATCCTCCGCCAGACCTTTCCGCCCAAGGAACAGGGCATGGCCATGGCGCTCTTCGGCATGGCGGTCGTGCTCGGCCCCGCGTTCGGCCCGACCCTCGGAGGCTACATCGTCGACAACTATTCGTGGCCGTGGATCTTCTTCATCAACGTTCCGATCGGCATCATCTCGCTGCTCATGGTGTCGCGATTCGTGCACGAGCCTGAGGATGTGCGCGCCGCGATGCACACGATGGCGGAACGGCAGAAGAAAAACATGGACTGGAGCGGCATCGTGCTGCTCTTCGTCGGCCTCGGAACGATGCAATATGTTCTGGAGGAAGGCAATCGCAACGACTGGTTTCAATCGGGCGAGATCAAGCTGATCCTGCTCGTAGCCATCGTCTCGCTCGTCGCGCTGGTCATCCGCGAGCTGAGCGCGCGCGTGCCGGCGGTCGACTTCTCGCTCTTCAAAGACGTGATCTTCACCTCGGGCACGCTCATCGGCGCGGTCATGTTCGCGATGCTGATGGCGGTGACATTCCTGCTGCCGCTGTTCATGCAACTGCTGCTCGGATTCACGGCTACGCAGGCCGGCATCGCGCTGATGCCGCGCAGCCTGTGCATGCTCGTGGTGATGCCGATCATCGGACGGATCTACAACACCGTCTCGCCGCGGCTGGTCATCGCGTTCGGCATCGTCCTCTTCGCCTACACGGCCTGGATGATGGGGCACTACACGCTGGCGACGTCGCGCAACGACGTCATGCTGGCGCTGATCCTTCAGGGCGTGGCCTTCAGTTGCCTCTTCATTCCTCTGACGACGATCGCGCTCGCCTCGATCCCTCGGCATCGACTGTCCGACGCGACGGGACTGAACTCGCTGCTTCGTCAGACCGGCGGATCGGTCGGGCTCGCGATATTTGCAACGCTTCTTTCGCGCTTCGCTACCAAAGCGCGCGGCGACATGCTGCCGCATTACTTCGGAGCGCCGATGGCCGCGCGCATCGCAGGCATCCAGCGGATGCTCCAATCGCGCGGCATGGATGCCACAGCCGCTCGCCAAGCCGCTGCACGGATGATCGACGGCCAGCTCCGCCAGCAGGCCATGGTCATCTCGTTCGAAAAACTCTTTTACCTTTCGGGAATCCTGTTCCTCTGCGTTCTGCCGCTGGTCTTCTTTCTGAAGATGCCGAAGGACGCCGAGAAGATCGATATTCATGTGGAGATGTAAATGACGACGACCGAATCACCTGCCGGCACGATGCCGGAGATTGCCGAGCACGAGCCGGCCATCGCTCCCTCCAAGGCGAAACGCCTCTACCTCATTCTCGGCGGCGCCGTCCTGCTGCTGCTGATCGGCTACGGCATCTTCGCGATGCTCTCATCCGGCAAGGCGGCGACTGATGACGCGCAAGTCTCCGCCGACATCGTCCCGGTCGCCGCGCGCGTGGCCGGGCAGGTGACGAATGTCTACATCACGGAGAATCAGCCCGTTCATGCCGGACAAGTACTCGCCGATCTCGATCCGTCCGATGCGCAGGTGAAAGTCGCGCAGGCCGAGGGCGATCTGCAGACGGCGCAGGCGCAGGCAGCCGATGCCGAGGCACGCACCGCCGTGACCTCCGCCACCGCGCGCGGAGCGCTGACTTCGGCGCAGGGCGCGTTGCAAAGCACGCGCGAGAGCGTCGATACGTCGTCCGCGTCGATCACCGAGGCACGCGCCGCGGTGACGCGCGCTCGCGCGAATGCGGAGAAGGCGCGGCTCGACTTCCAGCGCGCCGAGGAGCTCGGCGGAAAAGGCGACATCTCGCGGGCGCAGGTCGACGCTGCCCGTGCCGCGCATGAATCCGCTGACGCCGATCTGGCGCAGGCAAACGCCCGCCTGACCGCGAGCGAAAACGCGCGGCAGGCCGCGCAAGCGAACGTTCAGGCCGCACAAGGACGTGTGCAGCAGAGCGCGCCGGTGCAGGAGCAGATCACGGCCGCGCACGCGCAGGCGCGCATTGCGCACGCGCGCGTAGCGACCGCCGAGGCCTCGCTGCACGCCGCGCAGCTCAATTTGTCATTCACGAAGATCGTCGCGCCGCGCGACGGCATCGCATCGAAGCTCGCCGTCCACGCCGGCTCCTACGTCACGGCGGGCATGCCCATCGTGCAGCTCGTGCCGCGCACGACGTACGTTCTCGCGAATTTCAAAGAAACGCAGATGACCGACATGCGCCCCGGCCAGCGCGCCACGGTGCGTATCGATGCTCTCGGCCGCCGCGATTTCGAAGGGAAAGTCGAGAGCCTTTCCGGCGGCACCGGCGCCTCGTTTTCACTGCTTCCTCCGGATAACGCCTCCGGCAATTTCGTGAAAGTGGTGCAACGCATTCCGGTGCGGATTTCGTGGAGCGGACCGCCCGCCGACCAGGTTCCGGTCGGCTCCTCCGCCGAGGTGACGGTCTACACGAAGTAGAAAAAGTGGCCCGTGCCCCGTACGCGCCTACAATCTCCTCGTTCCCGAAAATTGAGTTTCGAAAGAGGAGAAGATCGATGCGCAGCAGAATTCTGTCCGCAACTCTCGTCGCCGTATTTACCGCCACGCTCGCCTTTGCTGACGACCCGAAGCCGAAAGCCGGTCCGGGCCAGGCGGAGATGGAAGCAATGATGAAGGCCGCCACGCCGGGCGACGCTCACAAGAAGCTCAACGCGATGGCCGGCAGCTTCAACGCCGAGGTGAAAATGTGGATGCAGCCGGGCGCTCCTCCCGTCGGAGGCGGCGGCGTAGCCGAGAACACTTGGGCGCTGGATGGCCGCTGGCTGGAACAGCATTTCACCGGCACTTTCATGGGGATGCCATTCACCGGCGTCGGTTTCACCGGCTACGACAACATCAAGAAGAAGTACGTCGGCACGTGGATGGACACGATGACCACGTCGATGATGATCTCCTCCGGCACCGCCAACGCTGACGGCAAGTCCTACACCTTTACGTCATCGATGGATGATCCGATGACTGGCAAGTCGACACCCGTGAAGGAAACGATCACTGTCGTCGACGACGATCACCACACGCTGGAGATGTGGGGCGCCGGCCCTGACGGGAAGATGTTCAAGACGATGGAGATCGCGTATACGCGGAAGAAGTAGTGGTTCATGCAGGGCCGCAGCGCTGCGGCCCTGCATGAACGTGACTACATTCCACTCGGGTTGATGATGTTGAACATCGCGCCCTGCGGGTCGGCGCAGACGGCGAAGCGGCCGACGTTGGGGATTTCGTGCGGGCCCATGTAGACCTTGCCGCCGGACGACTTGATCTTCTCGACCGCCGCGTCGCAATCGGACACGGCGATGTACGGCGTCCAGGCGGTCGGCATCCCCTTCATTTCGGGGGTGATGTGCATCATGCCGCCGATGCCGGTCGATCCGAGGTTGATCTCGGTGTATTCGGGACTCGGCTTCAGATTCCAGCCGAAGAGATCTGTATAGAATTTACGGGCGCCTTCGATGTCGGGCGTCATCAGCTCGTTCCAGCAGAGGGTGTTGAACTCGCCGCGGATCGTCGCGCCAATGTGTCTCCCAGCCTGCCACAAACAGAGCGACGCACCCGCCGGATCGGCGATAACGGCCATGCGGCCGACGTCCATCACGTCGAACGGCGGGGCGATAACGTTCGCGCCGAGGCCCTGAGCCTTCTTCGCGGCGTCGTCCGCGCTGGTCACGTTCACATATGAATTCCAAACCGGCGAATGCTCCTTGTTTTCGTAGAGCGCGCCGAGGTCGTGGCCGTCCACCTGCAGCATCGTGTAGACGCTGCCGTCCGGGATCGGCATGTCGTTGATCTTCCAGCCGAAAACTGACGAGTAGAACGACTTCGCTGCGGCGGCATCGTTCGTGGCCAGCTCGATCCAGCAGAACATTCCCGGGTCGTATTTTTCGATGACAGGCATTTTTGTCCTCCTCCAAAGGGGCGAATTCTAGTGCAGTTGACTTAATTAGCAATATGGCTAAGTATTCATCGCGAAGGAGACAGTCATGACCACAGGGAAACCGGTGAAAACGCATGTAACGTATCGACCCAAACTCGGCAGCGAGGCAGAGCTACTCGCAAAAGTGAAGAAGCACTGGCCCGCGATTTCGGCGACGGGACTGGTGACGGATGAGAAGGCGGTCGTCTACCGCGCCATCAACAAGCGGTCCGGCAAGGAGCACGTCATCGAAATCTTCACCTGGCGCGACGAAGAAGCCTCGGCGATCGCCCATCAGACGCCGGAGGTCATGGCAGTGTGGGAGACGATGGGACCTGTCATCGAGTCGATGGAAATCGCGGCAATCGAGGAGGTCGGTGCCGAAGAAGCTTAGTGCCGAGGCCCGCCTGGCGGCGCTGGAGTCGGTGTTTCGGGCACTGGCGCATCCGGCGCGTCGCCAGATCCTCATGACGATGCACTTCCGCGGCGACAGCATGACGGCCGGCGAGATCGCCGGCCGTTTCGGCCATTCGTGGCCGACCACGACGCGGCACATCCGCGTCCTCGAAGAGGCCGGACTGATCACGCAGACGCGCAGCGGCCGCGAACGGATTTACCGTCTCGACCGCGAGCGGCTGGCCATGGTCAATGAGTGGCTGGGGTGGTTTGAGAAGAAGTGAGTTTCAATCCCGTCGCCTTCTCGATCTCGCTGGCGTCGTCGAGCAGGATCCACGTCAGGATCGACACCGGCAGCGAGCCGTGAGCGAGCAGGTCATCGTGGAACTGCCCGAGGCGGAACTCGGCGCCTTTCGCGTCGCGATAGCGGCCGAGCAGGCGCATGATCTGCCACTTGCCGGTGATGTAGCTGATCTTCTGGGTCGGCGATGACGCAGCGCCCGCCGCCTCCCCTTCCGCGGCTTCTTTATCGAGGCCGCCGCCGTCCATGAAGTAATTCACGCCCTGCTCGAATGACCATCGTCCGGTGTGCAGATTGACGTCGACGCCGATTCGCGCGGCGCGATACCGCGAAAGGCGCAGCACCTGCGCGGCTCCGGCGGAATCGGGCGGATACATCCCTTCGCGCACCAGCATCTCCTCGCCGTAGAGCGCCCATCCTTCGATGAAGACGTTCTCCGCGTGATGGCGGCGGATTTCGTTCTCGAGATGGTTGGCGATCGAGAGCTGCAGAAAGTGTCCGGGAATCCCTTCGTGGCCGAGGATCGGCCGCGGATCTTCGATGGCAGCGCGGATGTAGAAATTGAGGCTCTGCGGGTTGTACGTGGGGATGAAGTAGAAGCCGCCGTTGTCGGCGTCGTAGATGCCCGGCGGATTCATGAACCCGCCCGGACTGGTCGGCTTGAATGCCTCGGGGAGCTGTCGTATCTGAAAGGCTCCGAGGTACGGCGGAAGCGTGACGAGGTTGCGAGCTTTCAGGAAATCGATCATCTCCCGCTCGTGACTTTCGTACGCGGCGAGGAAGGCCTGCTGATCGGGCGGGATGTTCTTGACGCGGGCCGGATTCGGATCGGCCATGGCCGGATCGGCGAGCATGGCCTCGAGCGCGCGGTAGCGTCCCAGCTCCACTTCGCCGAGGTGCGCGACATCGCGCGAATCCATCGGGAGGAGAAGGATGTGGCGAAGCATGTAGTTGTAGTTCGCTTCCCCCATCGGTTTCCACGCGGTCAACTGCGGCAGGCGTTTCTCCAGCCAGTCGGCGAATCCGTGCAGCGAGTCGATGGCCTCTTCGCGCGCGGCGTCGAGCGAGGTGCGCTCGTCGGCGGAGAGATCGCCCGCGATCGTCATCAGGCTGGTCGAGAACAGCGGATCGATGGAGCGCGCCGAATCGATGGCGAGCTGCGCGAACAGACGGACGGGATTCTTCAGATTCTTTTTGCCTTGCTCGACCATGGCCGGCATCGCTTTGAGCCGCGCGGTGGCGGCGAGTGCGCGCGTTTTCGCGGGCGCGTAATCCTTCTTCAGAAGCGAGAAGATGGCGTTGCTCGCCTCCCCCACATACACCTGCGGATCGGTCTCCTCCGGTTTGAGCACGCGCTCCGGAAAGTCGGCGCCCTCCAGTTGCGAGCGGAAGAGCAGCCAGTCGATGACGTCGTCCTTCGTCCAGCCGGTGACGTCGGCGGCGCGCACGCGATCGAGCAGCATGCGCACATGCGCGGCGTTGCGGGCGATGGCGGCGGGCGAGAAGTCGTCGAGCTTGTCGTCGGCGGCGTGGAATCCCTGATCGCTGGCACCGACCGGATACGTCGTCTTCTGCCATTCGTAGTAGTCGTGTGCAAGCGAGTGAAGCTCGGCAGGCGTGAGCAGTTTCATCGGCACGGTCGCTTTCTTCGGGGCGGCAAATACAGGAGCGGCAACGAGTAGTGCGACGGCAAGGGCGTAGCGTTTCATGCGCGGGAGTGTAGCGCTTGCACGGGAGACAAAAAGGCTCATCCGCAGATTACGCAGATGTACACAGATATGACGGTTCTCAAATCTGTGCACATCTGCGTAATCTGCGGATAAAGCTTCCTACCTCTTCGCCCAATCCTCCGAGACCGCGCGTCCCTTTTCGAAATCGTCCACCACCAGGATCAACTGGTGATCGTGGTCGCTGTAGAGGACTTTGATGTTGACGCCGGCGTCGGCCATGCGGCGGGTGAGTTTGCCGAGTTGGCCGGGCTCGGATTGATTGAGGCGTTGGACGAGGACGTCGTTGACCGCGAGGACTCTGATGCCCGCCGCTTCGAGCGCGTTGCGCGCGGCGTCGCCATCCTCAAACAAAAAGTGCGCGACACCGCGGCCGTCGACGACCCAGGCGCCGCCGCCTTCGATGCTCACGCCGGCGCGGCTAAGGGCGTTGCCCATTTCGGCGAGCGCGCCGGGGCGATCTTCGAGGGCGATCGCGAGATCCTTCATTCGTAGCGGAGTGCTTCGATCGGATCGAGCTTCGACGCTTTGGCCGCGGGATAGATACCGAAGATGATGCCGAGGATCGCGCAGAAGCTGAACGCCAGAACGATGGCCCACAGCGGCGTGTGTACCGGCGGGAGCTCCAGCCAACGCTTCAGGAGCAGCCGGATCGCGGCGGCGCCGAGGTAGCCGAGCGCGATGCCGATGGCGCCGCCGAATCCGGAGAGCGTGACCGCTTCGATCAGGAACTGGATCAGGACATCGTAGCGGCGCGCGCCGATCGCTTTGCGGATGCCGATCTCGCGCGTCCGCTCAGTCACCGACACCAGCATGATGTTCATGATCCCGATGCCGCCGACGAGCAGCGCGATCCCGACCACGGCGCCCATGATGCCGGTGGTCGTGTTGAGCACCGTCGAGATCGTCTTCATCAACTCTTCCTGCGTAGTGATCTGGAAGTCGTCCGGCTGCCCTTTTTTGAGGTGATGCCGGATGCGCAGGACGTCGCGCACCTGCTCCTTGGCCAGATCGATGTCTTCGCGGTTGCGCACCTGCAGGAGGATGGGGATGTGCTGCATCCGGTCGGGACCGTAGAGCATTTGCGCGGTTGCGAACGGGATGTAGATGACGTCGTCGGGGTCGTTGCCGATCGAAGAACCGCGCTTTTCCATCACGCCGATGACGGTGAAGTTGTTGTCATCCATGCGGATGTCTTTGCCGACCGCGTCGCCGAGCCCGAGTTGCCGCGCAGCCTCGAAGCCTAGGACGGCCACGCGCTTCTTCGCTTCCTCGTCGAGCGTTCCGAAGAAACGGCCGTGATCGACGAACTGATTGGCGACGTCGGGATAACTCTGGTTGACGCCCAGGAGTGAGGTGTCGTGACGCGTGTCGCCGTTTTTCAGCGAAGCGTTGCCGATGAACAGCGGCGTGAAGTCGCGCACCGCGGTGGCGCCGCGTTTTACGGCGATCGCATCCTCATACGTCAGCGACGGCACCGGCAGGAAGGGATTGCCTCGCGAGGCGGAAAAGTCGGGAACGACACGGATGAACGTCGCGCCGACGCTCTCGAGCTGGTTGGAAATCTGATACTGCATCCCCTGCACGAGCGAGACGACGGCGATGACGGCGGCCACGCCGATCATCACGCCGAGGACGGTGAGGATCGACCGCATCTTGTTGGCGCCGATGGCGCGGAGTGCGATCTTGACGTTTTCGAAGAACATCCGCGGCCCAGCTTAGCTTAGGTAACTATTTTTCCGTCGCGGAGGTGAATGACGCGCTGCGCTTCCTGTGCGACGTCGTCCTCGTGGGTGACCAGGATGATGGAGTTGCCGCGCGAGGATAGCTCGCGGAAGAGGTCGAGGATTTCGCGGCCGGTCTGTGAGTCGAGGTTTCCGGTCGGCTCGTCGGCGAGAAGCAGCGACGGCTTGTTGACCAGCGCGCGGGCGATGGCGACGCGCTGGCGCTGGCCGCCGGACAGTTCGTTCGGCTGGTGATTCATCCGGTCGCCCAGCCCAACCGCCGTCAGCGCCTCCTCGGCCATCGCACGGCGCTCGGCGCGGCCGATTTTGGCGTAGACCAGCGGCAGCTCGACGTTCTGCAGCGCCGTGGTGCGCGAGAGAAGGTTGAAGGTCTGGAAAACGAATCCGATCTTCTTGTTGCGCACCGCGGCCAGCGCGTCGTCGTCCATCGACTCGACCGGAATTCCATCGAGGACGTATTGGCCTGCCGACGGGCGGTCGAGACAACCGACGATGTTCATCAGCGTCGACTTCCCCGATCCCGACGGACCCATGATGGCGACGTATTCGCCGTGATCGATGACGAGATCGACACCGCGAAGCGCGTAGATGTCCTGCGGTCCGAGCTGATAGGTGCGCGTCAGGTCGCGCATTTCGATGAGGTGGTTCCCGTTGCCGTTTCCGTTCACTTTGAGGCCGTCCCGTTTTGAGGAGTCTTCGACTCTTCTTTCGTTACTTCTACGGAATCGCCGTCTTTCAGTTTCTTCAGAGTGCGGAATGGTCCCGTAACGATCTTGTCGTTCTTCGTAACTCCAGAGACGAGCGCCACATGCGTGGTGTCGCTGACGCCTGTCTTGACCTCGGTCATCTTCACTTTGCCGTCTTTGACGACGAAGACAAATTTCGACTTCGGCCCGTTCTCGTCCTCGTCGTCGGTGCCGGTCTTCGATTTCGCCAGCGCAGGAGGAACGCGCTCGACGACGCTCTGGATCGGAACGGACAAGGCGGCGCCGGAGGTGGTGGTGATGATCGAAACCTGCGCGGTCATGCCGGGACGCAGGCGGTCATCGGTGTTGTCAATCTGGACTTTGACTTTGAAGTAGCGCATGCCAGCGCCGGCGCCCTGTTTCAGCACGGCGGAGCTGCCGATCTCGGCGACGTGTCCGTCGTACTCCTTCTCCGGAATGGCATCGACGTGAATCTTCGACGACTCGTTCAGGCGGATGCCGGTGATCTCGGTCTCGCCTACATCGGCTTCGACGAGGATTTCGGAGAGGTCGGCGATGACCGCGATCACCGAGCCGGGATTGTTCATCGTACCGGTGATGACGACTTCGCCTTCGTGCGCGTTGAGCTGCACGGCCTTGCCCGTGATCGGGGAGAGGATGGTGGTGTGATCGAGGTCGGTCTGGGCCTGCTGCAAAAGCGCCTGGGCCTGATTGACGCCCTGCTGCGCGGAGTCGTACGCGGCCACGGCATTGTCGCGGTTCTGCCGCGCCTGGTCGTACAGCTCCTGCGCCTGGATGCCTTGCTGCTTGAGGTTCATGGCGCGCTTGTACGCCATATCCATCGTGGCCACGTTCGTCTTCGCGCGCGCGACTTCGATCCTGCTGCCCGAGACCGCGGCAACCGCTCGCGAGTAGGCGGCCTGATACGCGGTTTTCTCGAGATCGACGAGGCGCTGGCCTTTCTTCACACTATCGCCCTCGGCGAAGTAGATCTTCTCGATCTTGCCGACGATGTGCGCGCTGATGTTGACCTTGACCTTCGGGTCGACCTCGCCGGGCGCGGTGACGATCGCCTGGATGTTTCGTTGCGTGACCGGCTCGACGTAGACGCTTTCGCCTTTCGAACCGCCGCCGCGTACGCTCGCAAAGATAATGAGGGCGACCAGAACGATCGCCCCCACGATGATGAGAGTCTTCTTCATTTATTGCGCAAACTCTGAAGGGCTGCGGGCGCGAGCTTGAAAAGGAGGATCGTCAAGACCCAAAGGGAAATGACGGCCACTGACGATTTCACCTTTGAGATTCGTCCAACGTACGCGAATCCAATGATGAGAAGGACAACGACCCAGATCGTGAACAGATCGAGCGACGACAACAACGCGAACGCCATTGGCTGCGTCTTCATGTCGACGAGGAACGCCAGATTCGACCGAACCATCGTCGGGAACGCTGTCGGATTGATCGCGGTCGACCCCTTCGCAAAAACGATGATTGTAAGAACGATGCTTTGAATCACATTCGGGAGCCAGGCGTAACACGTGACGGAAAATGCTTGTTTGAAGTCGCCATCGCCTCCCATGAGCCGCACCGCCAGCAGAAGCGCGCCTGCGACGATGAGCAGCGCGAGTGCTGCAAAAACCGGAGCGATGAACTTTCCTACTTTGCCCATCGCTGCCGACATCCGCTCGGCACGGTCCATCTGCTCCTGTGACACGTTTTTGGTCTGTGCCATCGCCTCCCGAGCCGGCGCTCCGAAGTCGATCCGCGAGGTGAGAAGAATGCCGTTCGCGAGTGCCAGAACCAAGATGAGCACCAACGGCACAACCCAATCCGGCCGGCGGGCGATCGAGGCGAACGTCGCATCGGGCGAGAACAGCACGCCGATGATGCGTTGGAAAGAATTCGGTTCCGGCTCGGCGCCGGGCGCAGGCGTAGCGATGGCGTTATCCTGACCAACAGTCATGGCTCATTTCTCCTCTGGTGCAGTGTCGTGGGATGAGAAGTTGAGCCAATTGTAACGGGTGAACTGGGAGAAGATCGAAGGTTCCTGCACCTTCGGCTCGTCGACGCTGATATTGCGGGTCTCGAGAAGGTCGCCGACGGCGCGGTGATACGCGGCCACGGCCTTGTTGTAACCGACCAGCGCCTGCAGTTCGTTTGCGCGGGCGTCGGAGAGTTGCTGCTGGATCTGCAGCACCTGGAAGTTCGTGCTCATGCCGTTTTCGTAGCGTTTGCGCTCGGCGTTGACGTTCTCCTCGGCTGCTTCACGCGCCGTGCGGGTGGCACTGATCTGTTTGGCCGACGTGTCGACGGCGCGCGCCGTGGCGCGGACGTCGACGGCGATGTTCTGCCGCGTCTGCGCCTCGGTGATCTGGGAGGCCTGAAGGTCGAGGCGGGCGCGGTTCCTTTCGGCGCGGGCGCCGAAGTTGAAGACCGGCACGCCGATCGTGAAGCCGATGTTCCAGCCCGGGAAGTCATTGCGGAAGACCTGCTGCAACGCGTCGCTGAAGCCGGTGGAGCTGACGCCCGGCGTGGTGGTGATGACCGTTCCGGCCGCGCCCGAGACGTTGTATCCGAGGTTCAGATCGAACTGCGGAAGGACCTGGTTGCGTGCGTATTGATAGGTGACACGGCGCGTGTCGGTGGTGAAAGCGTTTTCCTTCACCTCGGGGCGAAGTTCGTATGCCTTGGTCACCGACTCTTCGACGTTGATGCTGAACGGCGTGTACCCGATCGTGTCGCTCGGAAGGATCGGCCGGTCCCAATCCTCGGCAGGCAGATTCAACAGCGCGCGCAACCGGTCTTCGGCGGAGCGGACGTTGGCCACGGCGGTGATGAGGTTCTCCTCCCCGGTCGCAATCTGCACGCGCGGCTGAAGGATGTCGAGCGGCGCGGAGGCGCCGACGTCGATGCGGATCTGGGTGATGCGCGCCTGGTCACGGGCCAGGAAGAGCGCTTCCTTGACCACGTCGACGAAGCGGCGGGTGTAGATCAGGTCGTAGTAGGCCTGTTCGACGGCCGAGGTGCTGTCCAGCAGCACGCCGCGGAAGGCTTCACGGCTGATGCCGAGGTTGTTCCGTGCGATGGTGATGTTGCGGCGGGTGATGTCGACGCCGAAGTTGCGCGCCAGCGGCTGGTTGAAGATAAAGCCGAGGTCCGTCGAGAATCCCGGGCTGATGGTCGTGCCGTTGCCACTGCGCGTGAAGCGCTGATTGTTCGTCGAGATCTCGAACGAGCCGCCGGTCGGGATGACGTCACGCAGGAAGGCGTTCGCGTTGGTCGTCCCGCCGCCGCTGGCCGTGAAGGCATTCAGTGCCGGATTCTGGCTGCTTGTCTTGCTGATCGTCGCCCCCACGAAGGGATCGAAGATGTTGTACGCGCCGGTGATGCCTTCGGCGGACATCTGCAGGTCGTAGCGCTGAATCTGCACGCCGATGTTCTTCTGGAGCATCGTGTGGATGGCGTCATCGAGCGACAACCGCATTGCGCGCGGGTTGTTGACGTCCTGGTCGGTGGCAGCCGACACAGTCACGGTCGGAGCCTGATCGGCCGCGGGAACGTCGACAGGCGCACCGGACGGACTCGTGGTCACGGTGGCCGGCTGCGGCGTCGAAGTCGTAGTCTTTTTCGTCGTCTGCGCGTAGAGCGGCAGAGCGCTCGCAACACAGGCAATGATCAGCAACCGTCGAACAGCGAAATTCATTGTAAACCCTCCTGGACACGCCTCTTCTACGCATCATTGTGTGGATTGTTTCGTGCGCACGCCCCTGCCAGACATTGGCGAGCGGACCCGATTTCGGCGCGCGCATTGTAGCCGGACACCGGCACGGCCGGCATCGTTGATTGCCCAAGGCTCGGCCACCATTCGTCCTTTCGAAGTTGCTCCCGGTATACGTTTGGCGGCACGGCCGCAGCGTGCGTGCCCAAGGCTCGGCCACCATTCGTCCTTTAAGTTGCTCCTGCGTAGTACGTTTGACGCCGCAAAACGTGGAAGGTTAACTCGGGCGGCACGGCCGCAGCGTTGGTTGCACAAGGGCTCGGCCTCCCTACCTGGCTTCGGATTGCCTTCGCGCAATTGCCTACGACGGCAACGTAGCCGCCGCCGGAACCGGCTCACCCGCAAAGTGGCAAGCAGCGAACTGACCCGGCTTGTGCTCGATCAGAGGCGGCACGGCGTCCTTGCAGATCGGGAACTGCGCGATCGGACAGCGCGTGTGAAAGACGCAGCCGCTCGGCGGGTTGAGCGGCGTGGGGATATCGCCGCTGAGGATGATCCGGCTCTTGTGTCGCGTCGGATCGGGGATCGGCACCGCTGATAGCAGCGCCTTCGTGTACGGATGAAGCGGATCGGCGTACAGCTCGCGGCGGCCGGCCAGCTCCATGATTTTTCCCAGATACATGACGGCCACGCGGCTGGAGATGTGCTCGACGACGGAGAGGTCGTGCGCGATGAAGAGATACGTCAGTCCGAGTTGCTCCTGGAGATCCTGCAGAAGATTGACGACCTGCGCCTGCACGGAGACGTCGAGCGCGGAGACCGGCTCGTCGAGCACGAGAAACTTCGGATTGGTGGCCAGCGCACGCGCGACGCCGATGCGCTGCCGCTGCCCGCCGGAGAATTCGTGCGGATAGCGCTTGCGGTAGTCGGGACTGAGTCCGACCGTCTCCAGGAGCTGCGCCACGCGCGCTTCGCGGTCATGCGAGGTCATGCCGCCGTGCACGATGAGCGGCTCGGCGATGATCGTGGCGACGGTCATGCGCGGATTCAGCGATGCGTACGGATCCTGAAACACGATCTGCATGTTGCGCCGCATCCGGCGCATGGCGCCGGAGCCTAGCGAGAGGATGTCCTGACCTTCGAACTCGACGCTGCCCGAGGTGGGTTCGATCAGGCGCAGAATGCAGCGCCCGACGGTGGTCTTCCCGGAACCTGATTCACCGACGAGGCCGAGCGTCTCGCCGCGGCTGACGCCGAAGCTGATGCCGTCGACTGCCTTCACCTGCGCAACGACGCGCGACAGAACGCCGCGTTTCACTGGAAAGTACTTCGTGAGATCCCGGACGACGAGCAGCGGCTCGCCGAGGCCTTCGGGGAGGACAGGTGTTTCCTCGCTCATGACGGGATCCGCACTCACGGCCGCGCCTCGCCGGCAGAAAGCGAATGTTGAATGTTCAATGTTGAATGTTCAATGTTGAATGAGCTGCGCCTCGCGGGCTCGTCCCCGCGGCATTCAACATTCAACATTGAACATTCAATATTGAACATTTGCTTCATTTCCCCACCCGCTCCGGATCGGCTTCATCGCCATGGAGATAACACCGCGCGTCATGTCCCGGCGACACGATCATCCGCGCGGGTTCATTGCCGAGGCAGATGTCCATCACGTCGGGGCAGCGCGGGTTGAACTTGCATCCGCGCGGCAGATTCGAGATCGAAGGCACCATCCCTTTGATCGTCGGCAGGCGATGCGGCGCGGATGGATCGCCGGCGCTGACGCTCGGCAACGATTTCAAAAGTCCGCGCGTGTATGGATGCGCCGGCGCCGCGAAAAGCTCGCGCACCGGCGACTCTTCGACGACGCGGCCGGTATACATGACCACGACGCGCTCGCAGAATTCGGCGACGACGCCAAGGTCGTGTGTGATGAGCAGGATGGCCAGCCCGAGCCGCTGCTGGAGCGACGCGAGCAACTCCATGATCTGCGCCTGGATGGTGACGTCGAGCGCCGTGGTGGGCTCGTCGGCGATCAACAGTTCCGGATCGCAGGAAAGGGCCATGGCGATCATGACGCGCTGCCGCATGCCGCCGGAAAGCTGGTGTGGATAGTCGTCGAGCCGTTTGATCGGATCGGGAATCGAGACCAGTTCCAGCATCTCCCCCGCCCGCTTCCACGCCTCTTTCTTCGACACTTTGTTATGAATCCTCACCGCCTCGGCGACCTGCGCGCCGATCTTGAACACGGGATTCAGCGACGTCATCGGCTCCTGAAACACCATGGCGATGTCGTTGCCGCGCACGGTGCGCATCTCGCGCTCGGAGAGGTCGGCCAGATTCTTCCCCTTGAACCACACCTCGCCCGCCGTGATCCGGCCCGGCGGCGCGACCAGCCGCATGATCGACATCGCCGTGACGCTCTTGCCGCATCCCGACTCGCCGACCAGCGCCATCGCCTCCCCTTTGCGGACGTTGAAGGAGACGTTGTCGACGGCATGGACGAATCCACCAGCCGTAGGAAAGGAGGTCCGCAAGTTCTTGACTTCGAGGATGGCCTCGCGCGGATCGACATCCGCGTCAGCAACCGCGCCGCCGGGTAACCCCCACGGCTGCATCGGTTGCGGATTATCGATAGCGGGATGCTCAGTCACGTGCGTGGGATCGTAGCAAGAATGGTGTCAGACACACCGAGGTATCCTCCATCTGCGTGAATCTGCGTCATCTGCGGATGAGGTTTTTATCCGCAGATTGACGCAGATGTACGCAGATGGAAACGACGATGAAGTACTTCTACGATGACGAACACGATTCGCTCTTCATCAGTCTTCGCGACGGTGAGTACGATGAGTCCGAAGAGATTTATGAAGGCTTCGTCATCGACTTCGACAAATTCGGCCGTCCGCTGAACCTCGACATCTCGAACGCGTCGACGTTCGTCGATATGCATCGCCTCATGCGGAAGATGGCGCCCGAGGAATCCGAGGCTGCCGTGTCGACTCCTCGGCGCTAGCGCCGCGCGAACCGTTTCAGCGTCGCGCGCGCTTCGTTGATGCCGAGGAGGATGGCGGCGGCGAAGTAGACGACGCCGAAGGCGCCCGACACGAGGATCGCTTCGCTGATGTGGCGGAACGGGAGATGCGGGGTGATCAGCGGAGCGAGATAGAGGTGGCAAGCGACGCCGGCGATCGCCGCGACGAGTCCGGAAATCCAGAGGCGTCCGAGGAATGACGGCGCGAGTTTGACGCTGCCGATCCGGCGGGCAAGCGCGCGGCGCAGCATGGCGAACTCGATCCAGCCTGCCATTCCGGCGGATGCCGTAAGTCCGATGACGCCGAGTAGCTTGGATCCTTCCGGCAGATTCGGCACGGGCATGTGCAACAGGACGATCAGGTCAATGATGTACGGCCGCAATGGAAACGCGAACAGCAGGCCGAGGACGGCGGTCAGCGTCACGCGCACCATCGCGAAACGCAGCGGCGTTTTCGGATCGCGCAAGGCGTAGAAGGCGGAGGAGTAAAGCCGGCCGAGCGTCACGGCGAGCAGACCGAATGTCGAGCCGACGAGGATGTACCAGACGTAGAGCGTGTCCTCGCTGTGGAACTCGCCGGACTGGTAAAGCGCCGCGACCAGCACCCGTCCGATGAAGATGAACGCGGTCACCGTCGGCACGACGAAGAAGGCGATCTGCCGCAGTCCGCGCTCAAGTCGCTTGCGCAGCGCGATGTTGATCTCGTCGACGGTGCCGATCGCGCCCGACATCTGCGGCAACTCCGCGGCGGCCACCGACATCCCGAAAAGGCTGATCGGCAGAAAGTAGATCGTCTGCGCGTACGACAATCCCGCCACTGCCGCGGTGCCGAGCCAGCTCGCGATGATCTGATCGACGTAGCCGCTCAGTTGCACGACGCCGCGGCTGATGACGACCGGTCCGAAGCTGCGGATAACGGTGCGGACATGCGGCAACGAGGTCTGCAGCGAGAGTCTGATCCGCGGCGCGTACTTCAGAACGAACGGCACCTGAATCCCGAACTGCAATGCGCTTCCGACAACCGTCCCCCACGCGAGCGCGATCACCAGTCCGCTCTGCGACGTCCGCGTGCCGAAGAAAACGAGCGTGGCGATCATGGCTGCGTTCCACACCACCGGCGCGACGTACGACACGAAAAATTTGTGGTGGCTGTTCAGAACGCCGAGGCACCAGGCGGAGAAGACGAGCAGACCGGTGGCGGGAAAAAGGATCTGCACGACGCGGATCGTCAGCAGCCGCACCTCGCCGTTAAAACCGGGAGCGATGAGATCGATGATCCACGGCGTGACGAAGACGCAGATCGTCACGATGACCATGACGATCACGCCGAGCAGCGACAAGATCACGCCTGCCACGCGACCGGCCATCTCGTCGTCATCCTCGGCGATCAGACGCGCGTAGACCGGGATGAACGAGGCGGAGAGGACGCCCTCACCGAAAAGGTTCTGCAGGAAGTTCGGGATCTTGAGGCCGGCGTTGTACGCGCCCGCCGCCGGCGAGTTGCCGAGGTAGTGCGCGAAGACGCGCACGCGAATGAGGCCGGCGATACGGCTGAGCAGGATTCCGGCGGCAACGAGGACGGCAAAGCCGGCAGCGCGCGGCTTCGCTTTCGCGGGAACGTCTGGTGGCGTGGCGTCGGCGGTCATCGATTGCGGGCGGCAAGCCTACTGCGGAATTCGCGCCGAAACGGCGCGGTACCATACCGCGACCGTGCCGAATCATGGACTTATACGGATCGCAGGCGCCGGACCGTCAGGGTTGGCCGCGGCCATCATCCTGGCCCGCGCCGGCCGCGAGGTCGAGGTCCACGAGGCGAAACGCGACGTCGGCACGCGCTTCATCGGCGACCTGCAGATCATCGAAGGCGCCTCCGAAACTGAGCCCGTCCCCGCGTTCCTGGACCGCCTCGGCATCGAACGCAATTTCTACTTCCGCGCCGCCGATTGGGCCACGTTTTACGACTACAAAAATGCCGCGCGCGTGATCCGCAGCAGGGAGCCGTACGGCTGGTTCATCCATCGCGGCGCTGAAGAGGGCACGCTCGACCGCGGCCTCCTCGCGCAGGCGCAGCGCGCGGGCGCGAAGGTGGTTTTCAATAGTCGGCTCGCGGCCGATCAAGCGGACATCGTCGCCACCGGCCCGGCCTCGCCAGACGGACTCGCGAAAGAAATGACATGGCGCGTAGGACGTCGGGAGTCGGGAGTCGGGAGTCGGAGCAATGGTCCGGACGAGCCAAACTCCGACTCCCCACACCCGACACCCGACACCCTCGAAACCATCGACGTCTACTTCAACCACAAACTATCCCCTGGCGGCTATTCGTACCTCTTCATCCTCGACGGTGTGGCCACGTTCGGCTGCGCGATCGTGGCCGACTTCAAGCAGATCGATTCGTATTTCGATCACTCGCTCGCAGCGGCGCAGCGGCTGCATCATTTCGATGTTCCCGCGGACGCGCGCACCGGCTACTCGTACATGAACTTCCATCTCAAGCACGCCGCGACGTCGAACGGCGCGCGCTTCGTCGGCGAGGCCGCCGGTTTTCAGGATTACCTCTTCGGCCTCGGCATCCGCTACGCGCTGACGAGTGGCTCGCTCGCCGCGCGCAGCATCCTCGAGGAGCGCGACTACGACGAGCTGTGGAAGAACGAGTTGGGAGCGAAGCAGCAGACCAGTCTCGTCAATCGATTTCTGTACGAGACCGGCGGCAATTTCGGGCTGTCGATGTTCGTCCGTCAGGCGGCGCGGGCGAAGGACTTTCATCATTATCTGAGTGGCTGGCATCGCACGACGTGGTGGAAGTCGCTGCTGTCGCCGGTGGTCCGCCGCGTCTGGAAGCACGAGGGCCGCTGCCAGCACAAACCCGGGCCGCACTGGTGCCGCTCGCGCGATACGGAAATGAAAGTCCCGCCGCTGGGACCAGTCGAGGCGCGATGACGAGCGATGCGCTGCCGATGCCGGTGTCGCCGACCGTGGAGGAGGCGTACGCGTTCTGCCGCGACATCGCCCATCGCTACGGCGCGAACTTCTCGGTCGGCTTCCGATTCCTGCCGCGCGTGAAACGGCGCGCGGTCTACGCCGCGTACGCGTGGTGTCGTTGGGCGGACGACATCGCCGACGAGCCCAGCGAGTCGCCGCAGTCGGTGCTCGATCGGCTCGACGCGTGGCAGCGCGAGCTCGATGCGACGTACGTTGGCAGTCCCTCGCATCCGATCACGCTCGCTCTTGCGGACGCGCTGCAGCATTTCGCGATTCCGAAGAGCGCATTCGTCGCGCTCATCGACGGCTGCCGGCAGGACATGTCGAAGACGCGGTACGAAACCTTCGCGGAGCTCCTCGGCTACTGCGAGTTGGTGGCGTCATCGATCTCCGACATCTCGCTCGCCATCTACGGCTACCGCACTCCTGCCGCGATCGAATACGGCCGCAATCTCGCCACCGCGCTGCAGTTGACGAACGTCACGCGCGACGTCGGCGACGATCTCGATCGCGATCGCGTATATCTGCCGCAGGAAGAACTGCAGCGATTCGGCGTCACCGAGCGCGATCTCTTCGACCGCCGCGAGTCCGACGCGATGCGGAAACTGATCGAGTTCCAGATCGAGCGCGCAATGTCGTATTTCAACGCTGCCGAGCCGCTCATAGGCGAGCTGTCGTTCGATGCCCGTTTCCCGACGCTGCTGATGGGCGGCGTCTACGCGACCGTGCTCGCGAAACTCCGCCGCGATCCGCTGATCGTCCTTCGGAAGCGGCTGTCACTCAGCCGTGTTCAAAAGCTCATGGTCGTGGCACGGCGGCTCGTCCGTCCTCACTTCGCGTGAAACGTGCGACGATCGGGCTTCGTCCCAGGAACGACATGGCGCGGGTGCTGACAGCGATTCTCCTGATTCTGACCGCGGCAAGTTCCGAGGCCGCCGAGGCGCCGAGCGTCAGCGTGCTGGTGCCGATCGTCGGCAGCATCGTCGGCATGAACAACGTGCGCTGGAAAACCGACGTCGATCTCTTCAACGACTCGCGTTCCGAGGCCAACGTGATGCTGTCCCTGCCGACCGCGCCCGATCAGCCGTTCATCTTCGTCACGATCGCTCCCGGTTCCGCGCAGCACTTCAGCGACATCGTGGCGTCGACGTTCGGGATGAATGAAGTGCTCTCGCCGCTGAAGATCACCACGATCGAAAGCGCCCGTTCGGTACGCGTGGCCGCGAACGTCTACGGCATCCACGATGCCGAAATCACGCGCCCTGAGCCGATCGCCATCACCTACAGTGCCACGTACTTTCCGCTGCGCGCGCTCAGCGGCCTCTCCTTCAGCGACACCTTCCGCACCAACATCGGCCTCGCCAACCTCGGCGATCACGAAGCCATCTTCACGCTCGCGCTGCAACGCGTCCCTGGCCGCAACGTGGCTGTAACGCGCTACCGCGTTTCCGCGAACGCGCTCGTCCACACCTCCGTGCAATCGCTATTTCCGATGATCACAAAGGGCGACGACTTCACCATCCTCGTCGAAACGAGCGCCCCCGACACGTACATCTACGCGTCCGTCGTCGACAACGAAACGAACCAGACGCACTTCATCCAGCCGTCGATCAGCACGATGCAAGCGCAGCAAGCGCTCAATCAGTGAGTCGCGGTATTCTTCGCCCCCATGGACGAGCCGGAGTACCTCATCTGCCTTGAGTGTGAGACGCCGACGTACCAGTTCGAATTCGGAGCGAACGGAAAGCTGCTCTCGGTCATCTGCAACACGTGCGGCAACGACAGCCCCTCGGAATTCATGACCGAGGCTGAGTTGGAAGACCAGTCGCGATGAAAACGCCAGTCATCATCGGCATCGCCGGCGGAACGGGATCGGGCAAGACCACCGTGGCGCGCGCCATCTACGACCGCGTCGGCAAAGACCGCATCGAGTGGATCTCGCACGACTCGTATTACCGCAACTTCGACGGCTACTCGCCGGAGCAGCGGCATCAGATCAACTTCGATCATCCCGATTCGCTCGAGACCGAACTGCTGGTGCGTCATCTCGACGTGCTCGCGAAGGGATCGTCGGTCGAAGTGCCTGTGTACGAATTCGCCACGCATTCGCGCAATCTCGAGAAGACGCAGCGCGTCGAGCCGCGCAAGGTGGTCATCGTCGAAGGCATCCTCGTGCTCGCCGAGCCGGAGCTGCGCAAGCGGATCGACATCAAGCTCTTCGTCGACACGCCGCCCGACATCCGCTTCCTGCGGCGGCTGACGCGCGACATCGAAACGCGCGGCCGGAGTTTGAAATCGGTGATCGATCAGTACCTCACCACCGTCCGTCCGATGCACGAAGAATTCGTCGAGCCGTCGAAGCGCCACGCCGACCTGATCATCCCCGAGGGGGGCGAGAATCAGGTGGCTCTGGACGCCATCATTTCGCGGGTGGAACATCTCCTCGTATAGTTATTAGCGTGACGTGAACCCGCAAACGGCGGCCCGTCAGCGGGTTACAAAATTCACGATCGTCCGGAATGGAGCGGCGCTTCACCCTCGTTTCGATCTCCTGCCGCAGCTCCGTTGACCGGGACCGCGGCGCTCCATAGAATCACCTACTCACGGGACCGCTACGCAGAAGGGGGGGATTGGGATTGCCTCTGGTGCACGTCAAAGAGGACGAGAGCTTTGAAAACGCGCTTCGCCGGTTCAAACGGAAATGCGAGAAGTCGGGCATCCTCTCCGAGTTGAAAAAACGGCAGCATTACGAAAAGCCGAGCATGAAGCGTAAAAGAAAAGCGATCGCGGCGCGGAAGAAAGTGTTGCGGAAACTCGCCGAAGAACGTCGTACAGGTTACTGATCCAAACGACCCGCGGAAACGCGGGTCGTTTTGTATCCGCGCGATTCGGAATAGCCCGCCAGCCCCTCACGTCTAGCAGTTTCGCGTGAACCCCATCCCTCTCCAACAACTCGAGCTCGACCGCGTTCTCACGCTGATCGCGATGGAGGCGAAAAGCACGCTCGGCAAGGCCGGCATCGCGCGGCGGCGTCCGTTGCGCACGCTCGCCGAATGCGAAGCGGCGCAGGCGGACCTCGCGGAGATGGTGCGGTTTGTTTTGTCCGAGGGGCTGCTGCCGCTGGCGGGGTTGACGGATGTCGCGCCGCTGCTCAATCGCGACTCCATCCTCGGCATCGACGAATCGTGGATCGTCCTTCGCAGCGTCCGCGCGACGCAGGCCATTCGCGAGACGTTCCTTCGCACGGACACCTTCCCGCGCCTCGCCACGCACGCGCACGACATCCCCGACCTCGGGGCACTGATTTCAAAACTCAACAAGTACTTCACGAACGACGGCAAACTGCGCGAAGAAGCCTCGGCCGAATTGCGCGCGATCCGCCAGCGGATGCAGGGAAAGCGCTCGGCGATCCAGCGCGTACTGAACGACGTCATGGCGCGCGCCGCCGACGCGATTCAGGAACCGCTCGTGGTCATGCGCGGCGACCGTTACTGCATCCCGGTGCGCGCCGATCATCGCAACGCCGTCACCGGAATCCTGCACGAGCGATCCGGCTCCGGCGCGTCGTTCTTCATCGAGCCGATGCAGGCCATTGAGCTCAACAACGATCTGGCTGACCTGCTGATCCAGGAGCGCGAGGAGATTGCGCGCATCACCCGCTACATCTCCGCCGCGATCGCCGACGAGGCGGATGCGATTCGCGACGCCGCACGCGTCGGCGGCGAGTTCGACGCGCTGCAAGCGTGCGCGCAGTTCCACTCACTCGTTGGCGCGTCGCGGCCGATCTTCAATGACGATCACACACTCGAAATCATCGACGGACGCCATCCGCTGCTCGATGAACGTCTCGCGCCTGCGCGCGCCGAGGCGTTCGGCGAAGAGCCGTCGGACCGGAAGGTGATTCCGATCTCGGTGAAGCTCGATCGCGAAAGCACCGCGCTCGTGATCAGCGGTCCGAACGCGGGTGGCAAGACCGTCGCACTGAAAACGACCGGACTGCTGGTGGCGATGGCCATGAGCGGATTGCCAGT
>Ga0233356_1000034_pt1 | contig 53752 bp, 36 predicted proteins | sample GEONSFMMS_FD_180700 | JGI IMG/M metagenome (GOLD analysis project Ga0233356, IMG submission 180700) | Soil microbial communities from Shasta-Trinity National Forest, California, United States - GEON-SFM-MS | ecosystem: Environmental > Terrestrial > Soil > Temperate forest > Bulk soil | place...
CAGGCGGAGCCAGGCGGAGCCAGGCGGAGCCAGGCGGAGCCAGGCGGAGCCAGGCGGAGCCAGGCGGAGCCAGGCGGAGCCAGGCGGAGCCAGGCGGAGCCAGGCGGAGCCAGGCGGAGCCAGCCATTCTTTTAAAGAGATATTTCCGGCAAATTTGTATTGTTCCAGTATGATACTCTAATATAATAATAATATTATTGGATTATACTTTATTTTTTAAGGTATCGTGATAGATACAGCCCTTAGGCTTAAGTAGTTTTACTCTTTTTAGTAAAAGGTCTTTCTCGGATTATTTTTTTTATTAAGGTACATACTGTAAAAAATAGAGCGAGATAATGGGAGGTATGGCAAACGACCTTTATAATCAATAATTGCTCAAAAAAAACCTTAAGATTAATGATCATAAATCGCTTATCTCATTGAAGCGAATTACTTACTGCAAAAGATGTAGTGTAGAAAACTAGTAGGCGAGGTTAAACTCATTAATATGTTCTTATTTATAGTTAATTAATCTTTTTAAGAAAAGGCTTTACCCAAACCAATAAGTTATAATTAATAAGTAAGATCAAAATTTTAAAAAGAAATTAGACGAACGATTTCACTATTAATAAACTCTTATATTTTTGAGCTAGATATTTCTATTTCCTTATCACAAAAGGGATCCTAAGGCACAGCTTTAATATTCTTTTATTCCTAGATCTAGATAGGTTATTATTTTTTCCATTTTTTCGATTTGTATAAAAGAGTAGAATGGTAAAAGAATTGTACCAGAATAAAATCGAAGAAGAAGAGGATTCGAACCTCTTAATTAAATGAGACCCTCACTTCTTTTTTTATTCAATGAATAATAGAACAATATTTTATTTTTAATTAAACTAAAGTTTTTAGTTTAGTTTATAATAATAAAAAAAGAAATCAGAAATTTATAGTTATTAGTTACTACCTTTCTGAAAGGATTAGGCGACTTATTAAATTAATAGAAGATGGCTTTAGCACCTAATATTACCTGTAAATTTGGCCGAATCCTAGCATAGATGGTAGATTCCTTCCCCTTATTGTGCCAATGGAAGGGAAGCGGAGCGATGTTGTTAATGGATCTGGATCTTTTTTTTTTAGAAATAAATGACTATTTAAAAACTTTTTTAGAGGCAGGTTTCGTATCATAAATTGTGATAAAGAAGTAAGAAATGTAAGAAAAAAAAAAAACTGTTTTTTTTGTTTTTTTTTTATAATTAGACATTTATTAATTTTAAATAGGCGGAAGAAGAGAGCTTAAATAAATAAGAAGAGATATTTAAAGAGGACTAGAATAATTCTACTACTACTTATTTTTGTGTAGAAGTGCTAATTTTTCTACTTGAACTCCACGCACACCATACAAGAAAGTTATTTTTTGTTTTTATTTTGTTTACGATATGGTAACTCCTAGTCAAATGATAAATTAGTAAGTGCTAAGCTCTATTGCCTCAAAGCAAATATACTCGCACCCTATTTAGAAATGTTCTATTTCTTATCTTATCAAAATATTATATTAAAAATTTGTAATTCCAAATTATAATTTAAATAATGATTGATAGTAGCTAGAGGACGGTTTCCTGCTTAATATACATTCAGCTCTTATCCGTTATGTTTGTGGCTACCCAACTATGCCAATATCACGTAAATATCTAACAATTGGTACACGATTGAAACACAGCCTATTGATCCTTTCGTACTAGAAGGTCTTCCTCTTTTTACTATTTGTCCCTCCGGAAGATAGGGACCATACTGACTCACGTCGTATTAACAATTATGTTATCGTAATGACTCTTTATTCATTACTTCAGCAACTCACGCTACTGTTCAGACTATGTCATCATTAATAATAAATATTATTAATGTCGGATGTTCGTGTCAGGATTTTTGTTAGTGATACTCACCTGTTAGTCGTTGAACCTTCTTGATCTATAGAACTATTATTTATAGTTATTTCACTTTAGTTATTTCACTTAATCAAGCTTGGCTGCAAATTAACTGAGACAGTCTTTCTTGCAATTTATCCGGTTTTCATCTTAATTAAAAATAAGTTATTAAAATAAGATGGGGCTCTGATATAACTTAAAAATCTATTCTCGCTTAAATTTTAAAGATTAAAAATATATTATAATCCAATTCTATATAACATGCTAGATTCAAAGAAAGGAGAAACAATTTATCTTAACTCTACTAACTGTTTAGCACCTATAGTTAATATCCATTGGTCTTTACGATCATGTAGTACTCCTACATAAATTCCTAATTTTATATTAATTGCCTTTGCTAATCTTCCTACATCCTCTTTACTATAACTATTGGTATAAATCCGAACTCTATTTCTATTTTTATCGAAATTACCGTCCGTCATTATTAAGTAAGCTAAAACTACAGGATTTAAATATTTTTGAATATTATGAGGTATTATTTTTACATACTTACCTGTCTCAGTGTTCAATTTATAGAACATATCATGATATCCATTAAAGATAGGGAAAGTTTTTGTTTTTAATCTAAAATTAAGATACAATTTTTTGTTTCCTTTAATTTCTAAGGCTTTAACAGAACCATTCATATAATTACTATATAGTTTTCCAATACTTTCAGCGAATTGTTTATAATTTGAACAAAAACTTATTTCAAATCTACTATTGCTTGTTGAAGAAGATCGGTAAAGATGCCCATCTCCTAACATTATTCCAATTAATATAAAATGAAGGTTTTCGGGAAAAGATAGGAAAAATTCTTCCTCCTTTATAGGTAGACTAGAAAATCCCTTTGAATCTGTTAGCATCATGGTTTTAATAATTTTAATTATCTTCATTGTAATTATTTTTAATTTTATTGATCGTGTCTAATATTAATTAATGTTAACTCTACTTTTTTTTTAAATTTGATTTTTAATTATTATGTTTTATTTCCTCACTTCTTTAATTTTATTAAAAAGGATTGTTAAAGGATATAAGTTAAACCCAACTCACGTAACCTTTTAATGGGCGAACAGCCCAACCCTTCCAAGCTCCTACTCCCGGAGGATAGGTTGAGTCGACCAACGTGTTATAATTTAAATATTTAAATTTAAATTTCCAATTTTTACAAATTGGTTCAGACTATGTCATCAATTAAAATATTTAAATTTTAGGTATCTTATAAACCATACTAGGTAAAATTAAATCTGTAATTAACTTATAAAGTTGTAAGCTATCATTAGGATGAAATTTTATTACCCAATACTTTTGCTTATGAGGAATGACTTTTGTATTAAAATTAAACTTATCATTTAATTCTTTGCTTAATATTAAATTTTCTTCTTTAGTATAACTTTGAGTATGAATTATCATAGTTTTATAATCTTTTTGTAAAGAACCATCGGCCATTATTCAATAAGCTAAACCTCTGTTCGTTATTTGTTCTTTTACTAAGTTTTCAGGTATTTTCTTTTTGAACTTATCATCAAATTTGACATAAAATAAATTCCAAATAGAGGTAAAACTATAATGTGAAAAAGTTTTAAACCATAAACTTTTTATTAGACCTTTCCTGTTACCATCAGTCGATAGTGTTTGTCTGATACCCCATAAAACGATAAGATTTTTAAATAAAAAATTAGTGACGTAAAAATTCTTCTTGCTGATTACCTTGTTCAAACTTTATTAAAGCTTCTTTACTTACTTTATACATCGTTGCATCACTAAGTACCATTGCAATAGCTATTTCTTTGAAATTTTCAGGTAATGGTGGTAATGTTTTTTTCCAATTTTGCCAGTGACTAGAATTTAAATAATAGCCATCTTTCATGTTTTTTATTTCCTTTAATAAAATATGATTTTTTTTCATGAACTACATAATTTTTTTTAATTGATTGTGTCTAAATTTTTAAGTCTAAATTTTGTATGTTATAGTGTAAAAGCCTTTCTGTCATTTTTATAAAGAAAATAGCAACAGTTTTATGTGTGTGTACGTGTACACCTTTTTTTTTTCAATACGCTGCCGCTTTGCTCGATACGCGCTAAAGGTTATATAATAAATAATAGGACTGGACTAAATTTATCTATTTTGTTAGTTTAGAAAAATAAACATAATTAAGATTTATTACTATTTGTTGAAAATTTAAATTAAATTGTCAGATTCTAATTTTTTAGTTATTTAATTGTTGGGGTTTCGTGGTAGGATTATTGTTAACAATACTCACCTACTAGTCGTTGAACGTTCCATTTTCACACTTCATCAGAAGACGTAGTGTTGTCGAAAAAGTCTTCGCTTCAAGTTGTCTCTTTCTTATTGATATTCACTTATCTTTATTATTGATATTCTTTATTATTGAAATTTTTATTTTATCAGCCTAAATATTCATTTATTCAAGATGAGAAATATAAGCGGATTTTATTTTTTCTGTGTTATCCTGGCCGTTATTTCCTTTTTTAATACACTTTATATTGTAGACTAAATAGAGAGAGAGTTCTTGTAAATTTTCCCAATTTTTCAAAAATTATTTCTAATTTAAGCGACATCTTACTATCGCATTTTTATTTTATCAGCAGTTCTAATACTACTAATAATTATTAACCTTTCAGTTAAATTTAGATCATATCTTCATTCAGTTTCAAGAGTAGAATGAAATTATCTGAATGTTACCGTATTGATCGTTGAGGGAATGTTTATTTTTTTTTTAACAAGGCTGGTTATGTCGGCAGAGCCAGAAATCTGCCGCTTCGCCACGACGCACCATTTTCCTCCTTTAAGGGTAAGGGAGGAGAGGCGTTACATTGCTTTTCCTAAATGTAAAGTATCCCTGCTGATTTTCCAATTTCTAAATATATTTTATTTGTCTAAACTTTAGTAGATTTTAGAACTCTAAGGAGGTTTCAGCATATAGACAATTTCTAAATTAATATTTCTATTAAATCCCCCCGATGTCTCAACAAAAATCAGATATTTTTCCAAAACTGTCAAGTGCTGTGGCTATTTATTATGGGATATCATTTATCTTATAAAGCATTGAATCATGCATATGTTTTTTTAGGGAAGGCTTTATTTCTTCTAAAGAGTGTTTATTTATATAAATTCTTTCGTAAATCGTATCATTTTTGCCTCTTTTTTTATGAATAGAAGTGATAAGATTGAAATTAGTTTCTAGTGCTTTTCTCAAAAGACTTATTTCTTCTGAGTTAAAGCTATCTGTGCACAAGGTCACTCCTCCTTTTTTAACTTGTTGACCGTCATCCATTATCCAAAAAGCTAAACTTCTAGAAGTTAATAGTTCAGATATATTAGAAGGTATAATTTTTTTACCTTCACTGTTTAAAAATGTATCTGCAAAAGGTTTTAATTCCTCAAGAGAGTTTGTTCTAAAATATAAAGATTCATTTGTTATATTGTATCTTTGATCAGTTCTTGTATACGTTCTAGGTTCTTCGGGTTAAAATAGTAGACCTTCTTCTAGGACGATTTTATGTTAAAAGTTTAAATATTCCGATTTTGTTCATGATTGTTCAAAAGTAATAAAAGCCTTATTTTTCCCAGTTCGACCTAAATGAGCATCTCCCAAAATTACTCCAATCAACATTTCTCTAAATGTTTTTCTCATATTAATAATTAAATAAGTCCTTAATAACTTTTTTAATATCCATGGCGCCGTTAGGTTGGCAAAAAAAATGAACTAAACTCTTTTAAGAGATTAAAATTTAAAGTGTTAGATATTGATTATTAGTTAATTAAATTCAAGGTGCCAATCAGTCCGGACAATGTGTACTCTCGCGGACTATCAGCCTGTTATCCCTAGCGTAGCTTTTATCTGTTGATCCCCGTCTATTCCATCTTATATCGAGGGGTCACTATGCCCTACTTACGTATCTGTGCGACTTATAGGTCTTTCAGTTAGGCATGCTTTCCGCCATTACGCTCTTTCCGCTGCCGTTTCACTGGCAGATTGATCCCCATTCAATTTCTAGCTCTACCTTTTTAAATAAATATAAAACATACAAAATGAAAGAAAAGTGAAAATAAAGTTCAGTAAAATTAATTTTATTCTCTTATTCTATTTTTATAAGTTTATCTTTTTATGAATAAAATTTTTCTATAAAAAAGGATAAGTTTTATTAATTAATTTTAGTTCGTATTTTTTTGATAATTATGATATAATTATTTCTTCACACAATAATCGGTACGAAATTTAATCCTTACCCCATCTCTATGGTGGGAGCGCTACTATTGGTGCAATGTTTAAATAACAGTTTCTATTAGTATATTAGATGTGTATAATTATTATGCTTTAGATTTTTGTTTTATTAAACAAAATTAAAACCTCAGTTTTAGGTTGAGAGCCCTTTAGGCAAATACTTATAAGAATACTTAAGATAAAAATGGATAAAACAATGTTAATTTGGTCAAATTTTTTAAAAAAAAAAGAATAAATATAATCGGATGTACTTTGCTACTCTATTAAAGACGACCGCCCCAGTCAAACTGTCAATTAGTCAATTCTCCCTCAAGTCCTTACGATATAAAGGTAAACATTAACCCAGTTCTGATCGGAAGGTATTCCATCTTTAGTCTATCGACATCCCTAATCACTATTGACCAGCCCTGTTGTAGATTAATGTGATAACTAACTACAGTAAAGCTGCATAGGGTCTGTTGAGGCTACGTTAAGTATTACTACTATAACATCCTCTAAGAACTGTACGTGCGACTTTCATCGCATACAGCTCAAGCCTTAAGTTTATTAAATTAATTGTAAATTAGTTAAGAAATATTTTCTATTCTATTCTATTCAGAATCACGCATAGAATTCATTTTAGATTTTATGTGTTTCATTAAATCTAAACCTTCTAAAGTTTTATGTGCTCCATCGTTTTTTAATTCCACTATTTTGTTCCAATCTAGGAAATCTAAATGTTTTCTAGTTAACAGAGGATATTTTTCCACAAATTGAATTATCTTATTAGTATCTCTAAAGATATATCTATTAACTGAACGTGAATTTTTACATTCATATATGTCATTAACATTATACTTAGGTTTTAAGTAACCACCATTAAAAGATTTTTTAATAGCTAATAATACAGCAACATCATGACTGCTTTGACCTATCTCCAAAGAAGAATCCACTACCGGATTAGTGTTTTCACTTATTTTATTTTCAGAAATATAATTATAAAACATACCTTCCCCGTCTAAGAAGCCTTGAAGCCATTCTTCAGGTAATTCGAAGGTGTAGAGTACTTGTCCATTACTATTTAATCCTAAAAAACTTTTACAGTGCTTATATTTATCTTCAAAGTCTCGTAAAGTATTCATTTTTAAAGCAATATTTTTAATTTTATGCAAACCTTCGATACTTAGGTGTTCTTTATTAGTCATAATTAATGCTATTTTTTTTCAGTCACTAAAATTTAGATACTTAGATGTTAAACAAGGATAAGAATCAAAATGAGGTAATATTTGTTCTATTATTGCAGATAAAGAAGTTATATGATACTTTTTAGTATCTGTTTTTCTATTATCTATCACTACGCTTCCACAACCGAAGTATTCTTGTAATTCATAAAGTATTCCTTCTGAGTGTGTTTTTTGTGTTACTTTAAATTCTAATTTTTCCTTAAATCCAGTTAAACCAAATTCAGTGTTTAAAATAGAACAATAAAACCCACCTTCTAAACATCCGTCTGTTAAACCAGTTACTTGCCAAGGGTTTAATTTGGCATTTAGTCTGGGTTTAGATAAATCTCTATTTAAATTATTTTATATTATTGAGTTATTTAAGTTTTTTATCATTATCTTTTTATCTTTATTTCATTTTAACTAATATAATGTTAGCAGCAGACTTAAAAATACAAAGTTAAAGTTTAGCAATCTAAAAGAAAATTTGTACTTACCTTCTAAACTAAAGGAGGGCTGTCCAGATTATAAAAGGGAAGCAAGTTTACCTGAAATTTTTATATTATTATTTTATTAAATTATTTGCTTGAGCGCGGAGCGCGGCTTTAGCATCCGCGCCCTAAGCTTTAGGGATGTTTTAATAAAGTTGGATTTGTAGCGGAGCCAGAAAAATTAGTAGCCCTAAGAGAGCCAGCGTTTATCTCTTTAACTGTAATAAGAGATAGAAATAAAATTTAGAAGTTTTTAGAAAAGACAGCAGACTCCATAGCCCCATAAGGAGTTTATTAGGCTGACCTGAAAATGGGGAACAAGAGTACTAAATTTACTAAATTCATATAAAAGATTAAAATTTTTAGTTTTTACAATTTAAGCTAATAACTTAAGACCAATTCAAAGTGAGCATCCTTTAAGATTAGTTAATTATAACCTATCCTCATCATTACAACAAGGCTTTTGCTTTTTTGAATATCCTCTACCCACCAACGGTTATTTAACCTATCAGTTAAACCTCCATTTGAGAAAATTTAATGGTCATTGTTGGGCTTACCTAGTTTTTATATTAATACTTTAATGAATCACTTAGGGCTTCACTATACATACTTTGAAATTAGACCCATTAAGAGAAATTCGGGAACATGTCTCTACAATCAATAGTATGCTTAATTTCATGAATTCACAATTTAGTTGCCCTTATAATTCGATTTTCTTAAATTAATAGGCTTCATGCTTTAAAATTACTCATAACGCATGCTATTAGAAAATCAGATAATGGGTTATCAGGTGGGGTTTCACCACATTATTAATATAAACTTACCTAGTCGCTATTTGTATTACTCCGAGTATTATTAATTCCCGTCCCCCCGGAGGTAGTGAGCATCTGCACTCACAATTCAATTTCACTGAGCGACTTGTAGAGACAGTGAGGCCATCGTTACATTATTGATACAAGACCACATTTAATGGCCAACTTATTTTGCTACCTTTGGATCCTCATAGTTAAGACCGCTATTAACCAGACATTCGATTAGTAACTTTCATTACCGCACTTATATTAATGGCATTGGGCAAATTTCAGAACCTATACCACGATATTAATCATTGCAGATTCTTATGTTTTAAGTAAACAGTCGGGGCCTCCGATTTTGTGCCACCACCTGAAATATTAACTTATAGCTAAGTTAAGTAAAAGTGGTCCTTCTTTTCGCCAAACTTATGAAGGGTTCTTGCCGAGTTCCTTAACAAGTCTTAGCTCTACGCCTTAGTATTCTCAACCAGCGAACCAGTGTCGGTTTAGGGTACGGTAGTATTTTTGTTTAAACATTTTTTTCTAGGCCCTAATTCTAAAAAAAAAAACAAAAAAAAAAAATAAATTTTTAATCTTACCTTCTTTTTAGTGTTCTATAAGGACTTTCTGTTTATTACTCATCGAAAAAAACTTTGGTTTTAATTCTTAGAGGCCGCATTTACTCAGTGGTGATTTAATCTTGCCCTGAAACCCTTTCGCATTCGGCGAGAAGTATTATAACTTCTTTTTTCGTTACTCATGTCAGCATTCTCTCTTCAGTTACGTCAAAACAATGAAACACTATTTTTCAATCGTTCTGAATGTTCTACTACCTAACTTTATTACAATAAATTAATAGACTCTAATTCCTAATTAGACATATATTCTGTTTAGTTAAAATGTGTTTATCGCTTTGCCCCCTTTTAAAGGAGTTAGAGTTTTTCGATTCTATTAAGCTTTGAAATAAAGCAGCACGATATCGGTTGATTACTTAGACCCGTTAAATTTTCGGTGCCACAATCTTGCCTTTATTACTTATAGTGTTTCTTATAAAATGTAAAGGTTTGGGCTGATGCGTTGTTACTATACGTTCATTAAAAGTAGCGACTACCCTTATCTACTTTTGCTTTTCTAATACTATGCTAAAATCTTACAATGAATTCGTAAATTAAATTATGTTTATTTATATTGTGCTATTTCTTATTAAGTTAAATAGGGTTAAACATAAATATTACAATAACATTTAGTATAGATTTGGTTATCTTTACTATGTCTTTTCTAAGGAGTATAATAGTTCTATATATTCTGTTTTATTTAAACGACGATGTTTTCCTTCTTTATTCATATTATAAGCTAATTCCACTATTTGTAATTTTTTTTCTAACGTTAAAGGTTGTTCATTTCTTAATAATAAACTTACCGTTTTAAATTTGTCATAATGTAAGGATCGTTCAGAAAATAATGGATTACTATCAATAAATGGTATTAATACGTCTGTAATTTGATGTAGTCCAGATACTGTAAAGACTAAATCATTTTTAGTACCCTCATTAATTGAACCAATGCCTTTTAATTCTTTTTGTATTTTTTCTAATAACGGTCTAGATAGTCTATCACTAGTAATATTAAAACCGGTTTTTATAGAACCATCTTTCTGAAAATAAATAAAAAGACTTCCATCACCATCAATTATACCTGAGATGTTATCAGAAGTTACTGGGGTATCTTTCGAAGTTATGGTATTAGGAATTAAAAATTTAGATATCTCATCTTTTACATCTAATAAAGAAAATAATAGATCTATACGATCTTCTGTTCTATTTGTAGTAGCATTCATAGATAGTCCCATTTTTAATAATACTCTTCTACCTTCTATGGTTCTTTTTTCTTTATTACACAAAGAAAATAAGTAGAAGTAGAAGTAGACTATTTCAGAAAATAAATTAAAAGCATGCAATTTTGCACAAAACACAGGATAATCCTTAAAATGAGGAATAATATTCTTTTTAAGATCTTCAAGTTTAACTACCTCATACTCAGCAGTATAATTTTTAGTATTAATAGTTACTTTTCCACATCCAAAATAAGAATGTATACTATCTAATACATATTTTGAATTTAAGTCAGCTGTTATTGTAAATTTAGGTCTAAATTGAAGTCCAAAACGATGTTTAGGAGATAATATAATAGAACAAAAGAAAGAACCATCTGTTTGAGTTAACCCAGTTATATCACCTCCTCCTCCTCGCCCGGCAATTACTGCTAGACGACGACGAGACATAATAAAAATTTGGTTCATTGTTTTTGTTTTTGTAGCATGTATTATTATTAAATTATATTTTGTTTGTATCTTTATAGAATAAGTCATTTTCACTATTTTACTAAAGTGTAGGGTGCTAGCCTTCTTTAGTGGTTAAGGATTTTGTTTCCAGGTCGAACCAACAACCCCCTAGTTACTTATAAAAATAAACGAAAGGATATAAAGATAATCTATGTATGTAAATTCCTTTCTAAACATACTTTAATCAACTATTTTCATAGTTGGAAGACTATGTCATAAATCTTATTTAATTTATAAATTAAGACTTCTACTCTGTTAGTCGTTGAAGAAAAAGTTTGTGTGTTTTTTCTTGCAGATCACCCATTAACATATGTAGTTTTTTAATTAAATGAAATTTGTACATCTTTAGGACTTTCCTGCATATAAGTTAATTTTTGTTTTAATAGTAGTAGTAGAAGTAGAAGTAGAGCCCGATAGTCATTTTTTTTTATTTTTCAGGCTCACTTTACAGCTGCATTCAATATGCTACATCCTTAATTTCACTTAATAATCATTCGGGACCTTAAATTCGTGCTCTCGACTGTTTTCGTCTTGACTACCCAACTTCGCATGAGCAGTCTGAAAGTCTACCATCAATTTATGTTATTTCGAGTTTCACTTCCAACGGTAAGATTTCTAGGCCCCCTCATACTTAAGTCATAATAATTAAATGAAAAATTATTACTATTTTGAAACTGCCGTACTGTACCATCATAAATCTTGTGTAGACGTCATACTTAAATATGTTTCGTAGAAAACCAGCTATCACCAGGTTAGGTTTGCATTTCACAACTTTCCACAGCTCATCGGAGAATTTTGCAACATTCACCCGTACGATCCGTTATAAATCTGGCCATGGAAAGATCACCTGGCTTCGGGTCTAATAGAAGTAACTTGTCCAACACTATTAAAAATAAATAGATTACATATTGACCTAGTGAAGTTTAATATAAAAAATCACATATTAGAAATTTAAATATTAAATATATCTTTAAACTGAAATTTTAGGGCTTTCCTCCCCCACAAACACAAAAAGGAGAACATCTAAATTAAGAGTGGTAAAGGGGCGTCTTGTGGGATAAAAAACTTGAGAGGAAGGTTAACGTATTACGATAAAAAATCCCCTAATAATAAAATCAGTTAAAATAAAGGCCTAAGCCTAAGCCAGATAATCATACAACACTATACAACATATAAAATTTGGACATCTAACGTTTTATATAGATAACTATATTCAATGTAAATTTAATCTATTCAATGTTAATAATCCAGTCGCTTTCGCTAGGGCTTTTAACCTTGCTACTCCCATTAACTTGCTGACCCATTATGCAAAAGGTACGCCGTCATTCCTTTTTAAAAAATTTCGACTGCTTATAGAGCTACTAATTCTTACTAGAAGTCCACCACTTCTATTACTATTCCTTTACAGTACTTTTCGCTATCGCTAAATTTATAATACTTAGCCTTAGAGGATGGTTCCCCTATATTCCGACAAGTTTTCTCTCATCGTACTTTGTTAATAACTTTAAAATAAAAACTACAGGACATTTAAATAAAATTTTCCTTCTTTGGTTTTGTTCCTTTTAAAATCAATTACCTACCCAGTTTGATAATTTTGTTTAGCTTTATTTATAAGATGATTCTAGCATTAAAATTAAATAAGAATAAGGTAAAAAAAAAAATAAAAGCGAAAACATTAATTTTTGTTTAAGTTATTAAGGCTTATCCGATTTCACTCGCCATTACTTTCGGAGTCTCGGTTGATTTCCTTTCCTTTCCTTAATAAAATGATTTACTTCAGGAAGTAAAAAGTATACTATCTATAAAAAAAAATATAACCTCGCAACCTAATGGAGACGAGGCCTCCACAAACCCCCTTAAGGTTTAGGGGGTTGTGGTTGTGGTTGTGGAGTAGGCCTTAACATAAAAATTATTAGTAGTAGATGATATGGCTTAAATTTATTTTATGATTGATAGTTTAAGAACGTTTTAGATAGATTGCTTAAATTTAAGTTTTACCATAGGATTCAACTCTGTTTTAATAGAGTGTTTTGGTAATATTACCTCCTTTTTTTATAAATTTGCCTTAGTTTCCTTAATAGCCCCTTTAAATTACTTTTTTTTAATTCTCGTAATTAAAAATTTTTGGTGTTATTATCATATCGTCACCTATTCTTTTAAATTTTAATAAGAGAGATTTCGTAATGTGCGGTTATTTTAAATAAATCATTTAAATAATTATTATTATCTAGTTTCCCCTTAGATAAACCCCTGGGACCACTGGAAATGGGGATTATATGACCACCTAAAAATTAGTAGAGTTATTACTTTATAATTTATACGGAATATTCCTAGACTCTTTTACATCAAAAAAAAAATGCGAATAAATCAATCGCTACTAAACTAAAACTAATCTCCCATGCCCTTAATGGACAGGGGCGCGATATAAATACCTATTATCTTTTTTTTATTTTATTATACTCTATTTTTTTATACTCTTCGATTATTCTTTTCATTTCATCTTTATATTTTAGCCAAAATTAAAAAAAAAAAGATTATTTAATTATCTATATTTCTGGAGTAAATTTTTGATAATTTGACTTTATCGTAGTTTATACTTCATCAGTAAAAATACTAACATTTCTATTAAAAGAGTTTAGATTATTAAAATCATATAATTGTAATCTACAAATTATTAACCGGCATCATTTCTAAAATTAAATAAAAATAGGCGGGCGAATTGTGGAGCCATAAAATTAATTTGAAAACGTGAACGTGAACGTGAACGTGAACGTGGACGTGGACGTGGACGTGGACGTGGACGTGGACGTGGACGTGGACGTGGACGTGGACGTGGACGTGGACGTGGACGTGGACGTGGAATAGGTCTAACTATTTGACTCATTAATTAAATATTCGGCAGCGTATCCTTATTACTTAAAATTTAATTGAAGGGCGGTTATTGATAGGCGGAGCCATTTCTTTATTTTTTTGAAATGTCCACTAGCTAAATAAGACCTAAATTATTAATATTTATTTATACTGTACTAATAAACTCATACTAATTTAAAATGCCAATAATAATTTTATTAATTAAAAATGTTTATTACTTAGTAATAATTGTTTATTTGTGGGTCCGCGTCCACTTTGCCGCTAAATTACACCTTATTAATTATAGCGTATAAAGCTAAAAAATAATAATCCACATTTGTAAAATGAAAAAATACCTTAGTATTATTTGAAAACCACCCAATACATATTTAATAAAACTCTATCTGAAAACAATTTAATAAAATTAATCATTTTTTTAGATGTCAAAGCATATGTAAAAGTTTAATCCTCTTTTGGATTTGAACCAAAATAAGTATTTTAGAAGAATACTGTTCTACCATTGAACTAAGAAGATTTTTTTTTTATTAAGCTTTTTTTATATTAAACTCAGCAGAATTATCTACTCTGTTAATTTATTAAAATTTTTACGGAAGATGAGGAGAAATCCTCATAATAATTTATACACCCTACTATTTATAAACCCTGCTAAAAAGGTATTATATTTTTACTTTTTAATTATAAATTAGAGAATTATTTACATTAAAAACAAACCAGTATATATTATATAGAATAAACCGTATTTTTTTTTAATAATGTCTGTTTCTAAAAATAATAAATTGAAAAAATTTATAATAGCTGAGTAATGTTAGAATTACCTAATTTAAAAAAAAAATGAATTTTATCTGTAATTTTATACTAGTATTCTATAAAAAAAAAGATAATATTAAATTCCCGCTTTTTTTTAGATGAATTTTATTTTTGCTGCGAATTGAAAAATTGTATTTGTAAAATACCACCTCCTCTCCCCATTTTGCTGGCAAACGACTACTAGGCTAGGGCCTTTGGTTATTAGCCCCTTATGGTTTATCTACGTATTGTGGGCCTAATCCACGAAATTTAGGGGGGTACCGTTTTGTGGGGGGTTTGTTTTTTGTGGTTGTGGGCACGTGCTCGTGCTCGTGCTCGTGGAGAGCGGAACAATTATATATTTAATTTATTACTTAAAAATATTTAATAGTCTTAATTATTTCCAAACAAATATAATAATTTTACAATAATATAACGATTTGTTAGTTTATTATTGATAATCTGGCTCCCCCCTCCAATATTCGTAGAAAAATTATTAAGCTAAAGATTGTGGTTGTGGATACCGCCCATATTTAATGGCTTACTGATTTTGCTACCTTTGACCCTCATATTACCATCTAATATTTTTTATTTTATTACTTTATAACTAGTGTAAAAAATCATCCCAGCACTAGCTCCAGCCACTGGGCAGGGTGGAGGTTAGACGTAGACGTAGACGTAGACGTAGATGTAGACGTAGACGTAGACGTAGACGTAGACGTAGACGTAGAGCTTTAATAATATCAGTCAAAGATTTTCTAAAACTTAAAGATACTATAATACACTAACATTTTATAATTACACATTATTTTTATTATTAATCCAATTAATTAATTCAATTTTAAAAATTTTCGATAAAAGGCGATAAATTATTATTTATTACGCGCAGCGAGAAGTAGCGAAGTAGCGAAGCGAAAAAAACATGATAAATTTATGAAATAAAACAAAGAAAAATGTTATTATCAGCACATAAGGGCGACTAATTAAGGTTAAGGCTACGCTCCAAATCCAAATCCAAATCCAAATATTTTATTGTAAATTTTAACTTCAGTAAGAGTTAAGAGGGAATTGAACCCTATAAATCAAATTTGCAATTCGATAACAGAGACCATTCTGTTAGCTTAACCCTTAAAAAAAAATATAAATATATTTTCATTATTTTAAAGAAAAAAAAACTATTATTTTTAAGGGGAAGGATAAAAAAAAAATAAAGAGGTTTATTTTATGGCTCCACAATTTGCCCGCCTAGTTTTGTTTAGCCCCTAAATAGAAAATATGTCACCAACTGGCACCACCAGACGATATATTTAATATAAAGAGAATAATACGAATTCTAGGCCGAAAGATTATTATAGAAGTGATACTTCAGAACTAATGGGATTTTAAAGTAAAAGTAAAAGTAAAGAAATTCTGCTTAAATTTTTAAAATTGCCAGCTTTATGCTAGTTAGAAAATTAATAGTTAGAGTACTACTCTACTACTACTACTACTACTACTACTACTACTACTACTACTACTTTCTTAAATTATTTAAATATGGCGGGCGAAGAAGTAGAAGTATTGTGGAGCCATAAAATAAAGATAGCGAGAGAAGTAGAAGTGAAGTAGCGAAGGGAAGAAGTAAAGAAGGCAGGTATATTTTAATTGTAATTGTGGAGCCAGCCTGTAACTTAATAATAAATGACTATAAAAAAAATAATAGAGCTCAAAAGCTAGACCTCCCCTTAATTTATAATGGAAATATAATCATAATAATAAGCGCTTAACTAAATGACTAATATACTTTTTTTATATTTATTCCTTTTTTTTATATTAGGATCTAAAGAGAATTTATTATGTAAATAAAATAGTTATAGAAGACTAGAACCAATTTACTAAATTTAAAATAGAAAGATAATTTTAATTTTGTTTAAATCTTTAGCTGCAAGGAGGAGCTATTACCTTATATTATTAATTTGTTTTATAAGTTTTATGTTTATCGCTTCGCTCCCTCCCTACTTTGAGCTAGAGGTGTTTAGTGGTAACCTTCCTCATTTTTAAATGGCGCGCTCGCTTCTTAATTAAAGACTAAAAAATCCAAAATAACATTCATTATTTTGTTTTAATCAGAAATAGAAATAAAAAAAGAAATATTCACAAGAGAAAAAAAAAACAAAAAAACAAAAAAAGTGTGTAATTTTTTTTTGTTTAGCAGTATACTTAGAAAAATTAGCTGGCTTAGCTTAAAAAAAAAACAAAAACAAAATGGTATAATAATCCAATAAATAGTAGCAATGAGGCAGGTAGAAAAAATGTATTAGGCTACTTCTACTTCTACTTCTACTTCTACTTCTACTTCTACTTCTACTTCTACTTCTACTTCTACTTCTACTTCTGGCTCCACCCCCTGCCCATTAAAGTTAAGCTTGTGGAATAGTTATAGTAATAGTAATAGTTATAGTAATAGTAATAGTAATAGTAATAGTAGATAGTGATTTTTGGATCAAATCCTATGGCGCCATGGTAGGAAGTATTGTCTAATTTTATAAAATAAGTTAAAGTAAAAGCTCTAATAATTTTGTGTAATGATATGCAGGCTCCGCCTCACAGTTAAAGGACTATAAAAAATGACGATTACGTGTATGTGTGTTTTTTTTAACTGTTTGTTTTTAATAAAAAACTAGTAGAGAAAGAAAACGCATAGAATACTGGAATGCATGGAGCGTAAAATTTTACTTTAAAACCCTAGTAGTGATACTCCTCTGGAGTAAAAAAGAGGTACACTAGTTTATAAACATTTTATTTAGGCATTAAGAGGATTCGAACCTCTGTTTAAAGTATTAACAGTACCTCGCATAACCACTTTGCTATAATGCCTTAAGTTTTTAAATTGACCTAATTTATAAATTATAATAAAATTAAAAGTAAAAACTCGAATAACCAAAAGGGCTTAAAGGAATGATAAATGTATGGATCCAACCAACCCTCCACATGTCGACCCTTTGTTTAAACCTTTTTGGTGCAGGCTTCGATTCTTGAGGGTGGTAAAGGCGCCCGCCTTTATTATTTATTAAAAAGACGTAGAAATTTAATGTGATTTTAGACATAAACCAGAAATTTGTAATTAACATATTAAGTGGCAATTAGATTAAAAAGGCGATAACGAATAAAGAGGAGTAGGATTGGAGATTTAATATATGAATAAAAAAAAAATTTGTTTTTGTGTTATAATAAGTTACCAGAGCCTTTAAAGTTTTTTTGCTTAATTAATAATAAAAAATTTTATTTTATTTAAAAAGTAGAAAGTTATCGTCTGAAAAGGTTAAATAGTTATGTTATTTTATTTTTTACATTATATAATACTTTCTGTATTTCGAATATTTGTGTGTCATTTTTTATTTATTTATCGCTGCGTGGAAGAATCATTTTGTTTATTTATATCTGATTTTTTATTTATTTAAATTTTATATCTTATTTATTTTATATCTTATAAATTTTATTCTCTTTTATTATTATTAAATTAATATCATTAATTGTATTGGAAATCAGTGGTAACAGTAATAAAGTGTCATCTTAAGATAAATGATTTTATTAAATATTTGTGGATATACCTCCCCAAAACCAAAACCAAAACCAAAACCAAAACCAAACCGAAAGGGCTAAATACCGGGCCGGGCGAAAGAGGAAGACGTAGACCAGCATTCTTCACGATCAAACTCCCGGGCTTACTAACGGGGTACCGACCGGGGCCCTTACCGTTACCGGACAACCTCCCGGGCGACCTGGAGGGGAACCGTTTTGTGTGTGTGGAGGGGTGGTAATATAGCCTCCTTCACTATCCAAATTTTTATACGACCTATAGAGGAGGAAATATATAGACCTCATTCACTCTCAAAAGTTTATACGACCTATAGAGGAGGATTATTTGTATTATGATATTTATAGCAGTTTAGAATGGGTCAGTTATATTTTTATATCTTTTAGGTAAAAGTTTCATTCTAAAATTAAATCTATTTATTCCTAACTCTATCATATATAAACTTAAGGTAGAACTTAAGGTACACTTAAGGGATCAATTAAGGTGGGTAAGGAAGCAGTTTTTAACGAAAAGATTTATTAAGGCAATTTTCAGGTTCGAGTCCTGGTAAGAGGGGCTCACATGATTTTTTATTTTGTTTTATATATTTTATTAAATGGTAGGAAAAGCCGTAAATTTAATATCTTTATTATTTAAAATATTATCTCAAATTACTCCTAATTTTACAAAAGCTATTTTGAATTTTTGTTTATTTTTTTCGGAGTATGTGGGTTTAATACTCTTTATGGCGAATTCAGTGGTAGTCAATTGGATCAGAGATAGGTGGAAATTCTATGGATAAACTTTTTACATTATTAAATGAAAGTATAGATAATTTAGAGAATGTATTTAATATGTTACCGGAAAGTATTATAGAAAGTAATTATCTACATGTTTTTCTAACTCTAACAAAAGGAGTACTGATGGTTTATTATCTTCTTCCTCTTTAGTTTCTAAATTTAAGTTTATTAAACTAATCAAGGTTTTAAAAGTTGGACAAGTTAGTTTATCTTTTTCTTATTCTACAAAAATTGATAGCAAAGCATCATTAAATCGTAAGGATTTTTTAAATAAAGGTTCTAATTTTCTGTGGGAATTAAAGATATAATAAATAAAGTAATTAATAATGAAATTAAATCTCCGTTAGAAGGACAATATAAATTGGAAGAGTTTTGTTTTTTGTTTTTTAAATGAAGTCGCCTAAATGTTTTTTAACAACTTAATTTTAGGATTAAAAGATAAGGATACTTCAACAAATCTGTTAAGATTAAAAATAGTTAACGATTGGGAATATAAATTAAATAATGCTTTAATGAATTATATTCATCCATGTGTAATAAATAATTATAGAAAATTATTTAAAGAAGTTAATAAGAGAAGTGATTATGCTATTTTTGTTTTTAATTTTAATTTTATCTTTAGCTACGGGAGGAAAGGCGGTTAAAATACTAATAAAAGTTGAAATGTAAGTAGCCGTAATTAAAATTTATTTTCCGGTATGAAAAGTAATAAAGTAATTAGTTTAATGTTGTCTATTATTATGAGATTATTAGTTATAAATGATGATTTAGGAGGTGGTGAAATTAGAAAAATTAATTTAATAATGTTATTAAGTAATAATTTAATAAGTAGAGCTCCTAAAGATTTAAGAGAAGAATTAAATATGTTTCAAAGTTTTTATGAAATAAATGTTTTAAATATGACAGAAGAAACAAAAGCTAGTGTTGGAAAGTCGTTATTATATTTATTGTTAATAAATGTGGATATTATAGATGAAAAAGATACTATTTATAAGGATAAGAAAAGATATAATCTTATTTCTATTAAAAATGGATATAGAGATGAATTATTAAGACGAAGTATTTATCCAATTATGTGACCTATGATAGTTGAACCTTTAGAATGGTCAATAGAAAATTATAAAGTTTTATCCGCTCCGCGCGCGCTCCGCGAGGAAGGTGGTTACATTACATCTGAAATGAGAAGGATAATAAATAAGGAAGGTATTTTTATTAAACAAAATTTTAAAAATGAAGACAAAATTTGTAGTTGTAGTTGTAGTTGTAGTTGTAGTGTAGTAAGTAATATTCAAGTAGATACTATAAATTACTTAAATAAACAGAAATTTAGAATTAATAAAGAAATGTTAGAATTTTTATTACTAGAATTTAATAATGAGGAGGAAAGTATAATATTCAAAAATAAGAATAAATTACACCCTTTAACTGATAGTTTAAATAAGTTAGATGGACATAAGGATAAGGATGCGGATCTTAAAAAGGAAATTTTAAGTCACAATTCTTTATATTATCTATATAGAAATGTTTTGGAACTAGGTGTAACGTTTAAAGATATCCATTTCTATTTACCAACATTTATGGATTTTAGAGGAAGAGTTTATAGTTATGTTCATTACTTAAGTTCTCAAGGTGTTGATGTCGCTCAATCTTTTTTTTAATTTACCTTGCTGAAGGGTGTATTCTTAATGATAAAAATATTGATGTTGTTTATCATTATTTTGCTAATCTTGCAGGTAAGAAAAGATTAACTATTAAAAGTAAGATTAAATGGGGTAAATCCTTTTGTTCGGATCATTCTGTACCTCTTTCGGTTAAATAAAAAGTTTCATATATATTAGAAAATGAAGATATTCGTAAATTAGTTAAGACAAGTAATGATCCTGCTTTACTTATTAGTATATATTTTTCTTTGATTAAACATATGAAAGATTCTAGTCAAAGTTCTCACGCACCCATTCTTTTTGATGCTAGTTGTAATGGAATGCAAAACTTAAGTGCTTTATTCTCAGATATTGAATTAGGTGAATTAAGTAATGTAATTGCTAACGATGAAGAAATACCACAAGATGTTTACACAGATATTAGTGTTAGTGTAAAAGAAAGTATAAAAAAAATTGAAGATGAATCTTTACGCAATATCTTTAATAAAATTAAAGTTACTAGACAGTTAATGAACAGACCTGTAATGACGATCCCTTATAATGTATCTCTAAATAGTATGCAAGAACAATTGGTTCAGGATGGTTTCTTTATAAAACATTTTGAATCTTTAACTGTAAATAAAGGTTTTTCATATACAGTTAACCCTGATATAGTAAATAATAATGAAGTATTGAAATTAAGTAATATAGAAATGGGTTCGCCATCGCCAAAATTTTATATGATTTTATATAACTCTGTTTACAATAGAATACCTTCTTTACAAGTGTTTAAAAAATATTTGGATGAGCTTATTAATGTCTTATTAAAACTTAATAAACCTGTTGTATGGACTACTCCATCAGGTATGACTATATCTTTAAGTAATCGTAAATTTAAAAGCTATGAGTCTAAATCACTCTTTATTAAAAAAAGAAGTAGAAGTGTCACTATCTCTTTACCTACAACTAGCTTAGATACTCGAAAAATTAAAAGAGATTTTATGCCTAATTTTATTCATTCTATGGATGCAAGCAATATTCAGCTATTAATCCAAAGGTTGATTGAGATTAGTGATAATACTATTAATCTTTATACTATTCATGATTGGTTTTGCAAGTACTCCTGATTTTATGAAAACAATTAATAATGAAGTTAAATTAGCTTTTATTGAATTATATTTAAATTTTGATTACTTAGAATCTATGCATAATATTATATTAAGTCAAATTAAAAGTTATACAACTGTTTATACTGAAGAAAATTATTTATCTGAGTTTAAAAAAGATTCTCACTAAATAAGTAAAGATGATAAAAATTATTTTAATTATATAATCTTAGAGAACAAGAAAATAATTATACCTAATAAACCTAATATTTATGATTGGAATAAGAATAGAAAGATATTTATAGAAGGTATTAAAAAATCTTTATACTTTATAAATTAATTATTCTAATTATTAGTGTTATGATAGGATAAAAGCTATTATATTTATATGCTAACTACTTTATTTTTTGTTTAACAATTATTCTTTATCTTTAATCTTATCTTATACTAAACTTTTAAAAAAAAAAAAAAAAAAATAAAAAAGTAAGTAAAAAAAAAAACTTTTACAATAAGTATACCCCCCCTAATAAAGACTAATTTTTTTACAACAAGGCGGAGCGGCGGAGCGGCGGAGCGGCGGAGCGGCGGAGCGGCGGAGCGGCGGAGCGGCGGAGCGGCGGAGCGGCGGAGCGGCGGAGCGGCGGAGCGGCGGAACAGACCTTTAAAACCTTAAGTAGATGTGTGATACGCAGACAATCCCTTTCCTTTTAAAAAGAAGTGAGCTCAGTAGATGTGGTAATTACTAAGTGAAGAAGGACGCCATACCATCAACAAAAGGACATCTTGTTTGTCTTTCCTTCAAAAAAGTAAGTAGTTAAAAATTATTTCAAGTATAGTACCCCCCCCCCGGAGTGTACGTGTACGTGTACGTGTACGTGTACGTGTACGTGTACGTGTACGTGTACGCTGTAATTTATAATTATTTGTTTAATTTTTATTCCAGTTATTTTACCTCGATGAACTTTCTTTAACATAAAGGTAATAGATTTTAAATAAAATGTCAATGAAAATGGTAAAACGCCTGGTTATATAAAATGTAATATAAAATGGAAAAATGCCTGGTTATATATTTTGTTGTTTTTTATTTGATTAAATATTTTGCTATAATAAAATTTGTATTGTTCATTTTTTCTTTACAAATCAAGTGCTCTTTAGTGTGTATAATGTGACTATGTAAAATTACTCTTATTTGATTTTCTATTTCTAATAAGGAGATATCAAAAATAACTTTATTTTTTAATTTAAAGATCTTCTTACTTCTTCTATCTGTCATTCTTTTTAAGAAAGATATAGAAATGGAAATATTTAAATCACCATATTTTATATTAAATTTTTCTACTTTATTGCTTGGCTCACTTACTAAATCTATATTCTTATTTTTATAATGAAGTATTTTTTTCAAGAGTTTAGCATCTGAGTAGGCTTGTATTAAATCTATAATATCAAATAAATCCAATTTATCTAAATATTTAAGAAGTGTATGAGAGATATTTATTCCTTCTTTACCATATTTAAAGAATAATTTACTTTTAACTATAATATATTTTTTATGATATTCTAAGATTCGTTCAAAAGTGTTTCTTACAGGTGTTAATATTTGTAATTGATCTAAGATTCCTTTAATATCCTTTAGTATTCTATTACTTTGTAATATAGATCTCTCTTTTGATGTAATATTTAATAAAAGTTTTATTCTAATATTTTAAATTTGTGATAAAATTTAATTATGCTCTAAGCGATATGGCTTACTAATTATTGCTTTTCTATTTTTTTTTGTGTGTGGAGTATAAACTATTAATTTTAAATCAGGGGTTTTATAGGGTATTAAACTTAAATTTTATTGCTTATACATAATGATATTTGTTTTATTTATAGGGGAGTATCGAGTACCTTTTATAGTATAAGGTCTATTTATAATATTTACAGTACCCTCCCTAATGTTTTTCATAAAGACTTAATTTTGTACAGTTATATCTTCTCCTTTAGAAAGAAGAATAAATTTATAAAAATCTAATTATCCTTTTCCTATTCCTTTTGATTTAATTATAGTCTCCCCTTTAGTATTTTTAAACGCATATAATTTATTAGAGATAAAATAACCTTCAGTTAAGATATGTTCCAATTTCATAAAACCTAATTTATTAGAATCTACATACTTTTCTAATAATGGATATTCTAATAACACAGAGTCAGTATCGGAATATAAGCATTTATTATCAGGAACAGGAATATTTTTAAATTTAATCATACTAATTTGAGCATAAGCAGTAATAGCTGCAGCAATAGGAACTGAAGATGAAACCCCTCTTACTTTAGTTATACCAGCTAAACTTTTAATTTGAGGATTATTAGAATTAAAATCATTTATAAGTTTAACTATCTCAGAATCTATATTATTATTATATTTTACTATCACTTTGTCATTTAGTTCTGCAATAAATAGAATATTTTTATTTTTAAGTAAAATTTAAGCTTTATCTTTATTTACAATTACTGTTCCACACATCTGTTAGTTTAAATATTTTAATACCCATTCTACCATATAATTAATTAAGAGTCAATTTATTAACCAGTTGTAAAATATTATTCCCATTTAATTTAGCTTGTAATCTTTTTGAATAAATTTTTTCTACAAATTCATTAAATACACCTACACCTCGTTCGAATTTTATACCACCTGTCACTTCAACTTTATACCCATATTTTATAGCATTTTTAAGTAGTTCAGAAAAGTATAAACCACTAAAAGGTTTAGAAGGATAACTTACTTCACCATCATCATTTCTATGAGGCATAATTAATACATCTAAAATTTTAGGTGGATGTGGAGTAATATTAGCATAACAGAATCCAAAATATGATTCTAAATTAGTATCAGTACTTAGTACAGGATCCCCTACAGGCATCTCATTTAACATGGCAGCTGGATACTGGCTATTCATATCGTATAGACAACCTCTATTTATTTTATCTCCTTCACAATTTAAATGAACTAATCCTCCATAATAGGCTGTTCTAATTTATTTTTCCAAACTTCCTTTAATTAATTTAATATTATATTTATTTTCATAAAAATTACTTAAATAAATATGTAAACTTAAACCAGAAATAGTTTTAAAATCTGTGATATTTAATCCATATTCATCATAAACTATTTTACTAAATTTAAGTAGTATTTCAAGTAAACTTAATAAATCCAATTCTAAATATTTAAGACTCTCTTGTTTTACTGACCAATTTTTATTCTTAAATTCTAAACATAAGTTATTATAATCACTTAAACTTAAATCATTGTAATAACTTTTTGCTGGTACGGATCCAACATAATTTAAACTTTCCTTATTAACAAAATTATAAGGGAAATAACCTTTTTGTTTATCACACTTAAATGATTTAGCTATAACTCGTAGACTTCCTTTAATCATTAAAGCACTATCTAAAATATTAATTTGTAACTTTCTTACTTTACTAGAGATAGTTAAAGATACTATATTATTATTATCTTTTACAATACATTTAACATCATAATCATATCTACTTAAAGCATCTATTATAAAGATAGAATCAAAATTAGCTAAATTATGTGCATAGAAAGTATATTTACTATATTTAGATTCAAATATACTATTAAATAATCTTTCTACTAATTGATGAGAACTATTGATACCATCTGAACCTAATATGAATGTATGGAATTCACCATTACTTACCCAACCACCTGCATAAACCTCTGGTCTTCCTGTACTATCACAAGTATATGTTTCAAAATCAATACATCCAATACTCTTATTATAAACCGGAGACATCGGAGCACTTACTAAACTATCAAATCTATATCTAGCATTAATTTCATATGTACCATCCATTTTAAATAATATACTTAAATCATTAAAGTTACGTAAAACACCCTTTATACACACCACAAGACGTTCCTTGAATAGAATCAACCCATTTATGAACAACATTATTATTATCTTACATAATATATACATAATCATTTAAATGACTAAATTCTAATAATTTTCTATTACTAGTAGTAGTAGAAGAATTAGAAAAGAAATTATTTAAATCATACAGTACTTCTACTTCTACTTCTACTTCTACTTCTTCGTGTGTATACGTAAAATTACCAGTTATAATAGGGAACTTTTCAATTATTTGAGGACTTAATTTAATATGAATTAAATCATAATAATTATTAATCGATTTAAATAAACTATTTAATTTATCTTCACTATCTAAATATTTATCCATTATTTTATCAGATCTTTCCTCAACTTCTTTTAAACTATTTGTATTTTTTTGATCCATAGTATACCATTCTCTACCAGTAATTACTAATTTATAAGTATTATAACAATAATATTTATACTCATAAGACATTAGATGAATAGATAAAATTTGAAGAAATTGATTAGCTGACGATTTACGATTAATAAATAATGATCTAGGAAGAATACTAGCATAACTTTGACTTTCAATAGATATAGCTTGAACTAGAATAGTATAAATTTTATTATCCTCTAACCCATTAATAAACTCTTGAATATTATCTAAGTAATTAAAAATATTAGAATAAGAAACAGAACTAATTTGAAATAAAACATCATAACTAGTATATCCCCCCTTACTATGTTTATCTAATAAATTTTTATCCACATTCTTAATTTAACTACTATCTTGAAGATATTTAGGCAATAATAAATCTTTATCCATTTGAGAATCATTATTTTTTCTAATATCAGTTGAATAATATCTTAAATTTTTACTATTTAAAGATTCTTTTACTGTAATAGCGAAAGATGTTGAATAATAAGAAAGATGACTATCCATTAAATTAACACCTATCCCTGATCCAATCGACTGAATTCGCCAAAAAGAGTATAAATAGCATATACTCCGAGATAAATAAAAATATAATAAATAATCAAATAAAATTTTGGAGTAATTTGAATTTGAAATAAACCATGGATATTTTGGACCTTAGCCCTTAAAGAAATGTAAAAATTATTTAATATCATGTTATCTTACCAGGACTCGAACCTAGTTTACTTTACCTAAAATCTTATGAAGCCTTGATTTTAGCTAACTTTTACCTAAAAGATATTAAAACCTATGATTTTAACACCTCTATCTTTATCTCTCTATATCTATATGTCGTATAAATTTTGATGACTGTACCTGGCATATATTCCCTGGTTATAAATTACCCTCTTTAGAGATAATAGAATGACTTTTAACACTTCTATCTTTTTTTTCTCTCTATAGGTCGTATAAAAATTTAAGGAATAGATCTCCCCTATATTCCCCCCCCCGACAATTCCTAACCGATTAGTAGCCTAAACGATTAGTAGCCTAACCGATTAGTAGCCTAACCGATTAGTAGCCTAACCGATTAGTAGCCTAACCGATTAGTAGCCTAACCGATTAGTAGCCTAATCGCTTAGTAGCCTGAGCGAATCCTAAGCCCGGGCTACTTCTTTTGTTTGTATATCTGTATAAAACATATTACATTGTAGACGTAGACTGGGGTTTAAATAAATAATAAAATAAGTAAGATCAATTTAATAGGCGCCGTAGGGGCTGATTTGTCTGTGTCTGTGTCTGTGTCTGTGTCTGTGTCTGTGTATTTTTCTTTGTCTTTGTCGCGTAGTGAGAGCCACTAGTGCCTTTTCTAACTTATCTAGTTTACTTTCTTAGCAGAAGTTTTAAATACTAAGATTAATGATGAAAGATAAATTATAAATAATCTGATTTCACTAAGTAAAGAAGTCTCTAGTAATACTGGAGCAAAAACTAGAAATAATAAAGTTAGTAAACCTAAGCATATGTATAATGAGTATGTTGTTACTACTCCTGTATCTAATTTAGATACATTTAATCCTGTGCTAATTAGTACTGAAGAAAGACCATGAGGTCCTACTACTTCAATAACTCCTTTGTCTAATATCTTAGAAATAGTATATCCTAGTTTAAGTCCTCCATATATAATATATTTATTATACAATACATCGAATAAAAATTTACTATTTAAAAAGGTGTAAACTGTCTGTCCGGCTCCAAAAAAGGAGGTATTAGGAGAGGGGTTTTCAGTTAAACTAATTATAAATTCAGGTGTTTTATGATATAAGAATAATCCAGTTATAGCTCCTAATAAAGATAAAATAGCAGGTAATAGTTTTATAAGGATTGGTAAACTAAACTCTGCTTCTATTAGAGTAATATGGTTAGGGTGAACAAATATGCTATTAGAAAGAAAATCTGAACCAACTCCTACAAATAAATCTGAAAATACAAAACCAAAAAAAATACTAAATAAAGCAAGTATCGTCAAAGGAATTACTACACTAAGGCTAGCCTCATGACTATTTAAATAATCAGTACGTTTAGCATTTGGATAAGTTAAAAAGGTTAATGATATTAATCTAAAAGAATAAAAGGCAGTTAAACCAGCAGTTAGGCTTCCTAGGATATATGCAAAATGTCCACTAAATCCATATTGAGCATAACCTAATTCTATAATCAAGTCTTTAGAATAGAAACCAGTGAGCCATGGTGTAGCTAATAATGATAAGCTACCTATTAACATAATTGTATAAGTAAAAGGTAAGAAATTAATTAAACCTCCTAATCGTCTAATATCTTGTTGATCTGCCATGCTATGTATAACAGAACCTGCTGAAAGGAATAATAAAGCCTTAAAGAAGGCATGATTTATTACGTGGAAAAGGCTAACATCATATTTACTTATACCTATAGCTAATACCATGTATCCTAACTGAGAAATGGTTGAAAATGCAATTATTCTTTTTATATCATTTTGTGCTAGACCACATAATGCCGCTACAAATGCTGTAATTGAACCAGTTAAAGTGATAACTAATAAGGCAGTAGGGCTGTATTCTAAAATAGGACTAGATCTTACTAATAAGTATACACCTGCAGTAACCAATGTAGCAGCATGAATTAAAGCTGAAACAGGAGTAGGCTAATAAAATATCTCAAAAAATAATATTTTTAATACAAATAATTAAATTAAATTTATTCTTTAAGAAATAAAAGGACTTTCTCTTTACTTTATCTTTAAGATAAACATATTTAACGTAAAGTCTCTGAAGATTATATTTATTTTTCTTGCTGGTTATTTTATTCGAAGACTTGAAATTATAACTTTAAATTAAAATTTACGGTATTATAAAACATGTAAAGTTAGTTATTTCCGTACATTTTTTTAAGTATTCATAAGTTTTATATAATATCCCAGCATATAGTTAATTATTTTATGATTTAACATAAGGAAGGCCCTACTAGTGAATTCTGTTTATTTTATTTTTAAAAATTTATAGTAATCTAAAAAAATAATAGAACTACTAAAAATTTGAAATTTAATTTTTTTTTAATTTTTAAATTTTTTATGAATGACCATTTTTTTTTTTTTTTTTTTTTTTTACTGTAGACTCATTAAATTAAATAGATAATAGAAATTAGAATTAATGGCTTTAGTTCGTTTTAAAAAGTTTAGACCTCCACATCCCCTTTAGAAATTAAATTAATTCTTAAAATCTAACAAACTTAAACTAATCAATAAAATTATTTAAATTCTTTGAAGCGCGCGGTCTTGTTGCGGAGCCAGAGCGAGATTATTATAAATTTTTATCTATAGATATATTCAACTTATAGAGCATTGAAGGAAAAAAATGAGGCTGTACTAAGGATTTTAAATTAGAGATATTTTAAGATTTTCCACTAAATCTAATTCTCCAGCATACCTCTTTATTGGCTTTAATTCTACGTTTAAGGGTAGCTAATAAATTAAATTTATCTTTAAGTACTCTTATTAATAATTCTACTTCAGATAAAGTAAAATTATCAGTACATATATCCATAGTTTTACCATGACTATCCCAATAACCGTCCCCCATTATCCAATGAGCTAGACCTATAGAAGTTAAAATATCTTCAATGTTCAATGGTACTATCTTAATAAACTTTTTAATATCTTTGTTTAAAACATACCATTGTTTATGTAAGACTGTTAAATCGGGAAGAGACCTACTACTAAAAGCGTACTGACTAGGAGTGTTACCTGTTTTAGGGTTAGGCCAAGGACGTAAAGGGGTAGAAGTACAAATAGAAGAATAAATATCTTTCCATAAGTAAAAAGCATAGTCATAATTTTTAAGAGTCATAGCATAATGAGAATTACCTGTAAAATTTCCATTTTTATCTTTATGAGTGAATCTCAAATGGCCATCTCCTAATAAATCTCCAGTTAAAGCATCTTTGACTTTAGGAGGTATGACAGGTAAAATCATAGAGATATAAACGACATTTTCTAAGTCTAAATATAAATTATTAAAAAAGAATACAAATAAAAAATAAGGCAGGCTGCGCGTAGCGCGCGTAGCGATAGCGATAATTAAATTTTAACCTTCCATACTTCCGGGTAACCAGCTGTGAAGAGGTATTTGTGCCGATTTAGCCATAGCACCAGTAAGTAATAATAATCCAATAATAGTAATAGCTGTTTCATTCATAAAAGGCACTAAGCTAAAAACAGTAGCATAATCTAAAGATCCAAATAATGAAAATATTGCAATAAATCCGATACTTAACCCCATATCACCCAATCTATTCATAGTAAAAGCAAGCATTGCTGCTTTATTCGCTTGTATTCGAGTCCACCAAAAGTTAATTAATAGATAAGAAGCGACTCCAATCAAATCCTAAAAATAAAGAAAATTTAAATTCAATAATTTATGCTAAAGATCTATAAGTGCTAAAGAATCCACTCATGAAGAGAAAGTGCGAAGAATTTTATTTTTTGTGTGTGTTTTAACGTTTAAACGGCCGGGCCTGGAGGGAGCGGAGTTTGTAATTTTTAGCTATTGTATGTCTGCTAGATAAAGCCTGGCTTAGACTTGCCTTGCTTCGCCTTTTTAACAATCCGTAGAGCCAGTGGAGCCAAAGTCTAATATCGAGAAGTTAGAAGTAAAAAGGTCTCTACCTCTACGCATCAAGGAAATTTATTAGATTCTGGAACTTTTAAGCCTACAAATATGTTATCTTGCTAAATATAAATCTTAAGTTAATTATTATTTAAATAAAAAGAAATTTTCTGTCAAGAACTTAATTTTATTCAATAGATTAAAAATAAAAATGTGTAATTTTTAATGCCAAAGGCTAAAAAGCCGGAGGCCCCGCTAAGTTGAAGTACACGCACACAAATTACTTGTTGTTAAGAATAAATCAAAATTCCTTCTATTCTTTCAACTTATTAAAGTGCTTATTAGGTTAATGTCTTAAGCTTAGATTAGACTAGAAATTAATATTATTAAAATTAAAATAGCCTTTTCTTTATTTCCCTGTACATTGACTACCTTTTAGGATTTATGTCAAGCCTTGGAAACTTTTTTTAGATAGGAAAAATTCCAAAGTATATATTTATATATAAATATCAAATTTTTTATTTTAATTAGATACTTCAGAACATTAAGGCCAAAAAAGTTTAGATTTTGACTGTGCATTAAGCACCATTTCAGGCACCCATTATTGTACCAGTCGATCGCGAGTCGGAAATGAACCCGACGAATCTATAAATAAGGCCAATTTTTTTGATCGTTTTCAATAATGTCGCAAAAAAATGTATTTAAATCAGTTATTATATTTGCTACAACGCTAAAGTTTTTATCAAGAAGGCCTAAATTATCTGGAGCGCGGAAGGAGGCGCCACGCCGATATGTAAAAACGCGCGGGGCTCCTTGAGGTATATCACTCGTGGACCCGGGCGATATCGAGAAAAATAGCCCCTTGATTAAATTTACCTTGGGCCCTTGATGAAAGTTACCTTGAGGGACCCGGGCGTTAGCCAGCGCCGCTCCTGTTTACCTTGAGCCCCTGAAAAAGTTAGTATTTCGTATTTCGTATTTCGTATTTCGTATTTCGTATTTCGTATTTCGTATTTCGTATTTCGTATTTCGTATTTCGTATTTCGTAGGGAGGGGGAGGGATATATTTTATTTTACTTACTTTTAAATAAAATTCTTGCCTAGCATAAAACATTTATTTAAGGGTTTAGTTTTAGGAGAGAGATTTTATAAGTGATAAGTATAAATAAAAGGAATTGATAAATAAGCATCCAACCTTAGCTTAATAAGCGAATAAAAATATACTGATTAAATTATCTTTATTCTCCATTTCCGATTTTTTAAAGATTTTGTAATTTTTTTACTATGGTTGTTATCTATACCTCCGTCCCAAGACTAAGGTTTAGTAATTATTTTAATAATCTCCTAACTTATAATGTAAAGAAGGCAACATGAATGGTTTAACTATTTTAGAAAAAATAGGCATAGATTTAGTCCAAATATATATAACCTCTCCTTTATTTGTTCCTCCTGAGTGTAAACTAGTTATTATTTTATATTTGTTATGTAAAATATCACAAACGTATTCAAGTTCTCTAGTTGTAAAACAATTTGTAGCTATTTTAGCTCCTTTACCTAATTTAGAACCATCATCTGAAAACCAAATAGCTAAAGCTAGAGGAGTTAAAAAATCTTCAAGGTTAGCAGGTATTGCTTTTACATATCTTTTTACTAGATAATTTTGTTGACTTACATTACTTGGGCTCCGCCGCCACAAAACATACCCGTCGATTGACATTTGTTTTGGTTTTGGAGAGTCAGGGTGTGCAGCAACAGAAGCAGAAATTTTATTTTCTTTATCTATTAGTGAATCAAATGAGTCTAGTTTATAGAACATCTCATGAAGCCAATTAAAACTAGAAAAAGTATAAGAATTTATACGATAGTGAAAAAAGATTTATCCATTTTTTCTAATTCTCTTATGAAGTTTAGGGGTTTGAGTACTGCAATAACCCCTGCTAGCTAAATAATAATGAAACCACATCAAATATTCTACATTTTTATTTGATTGTTCAAATATAACTCTAGTACCTTTTCCATTAGTTCTTTTTTCTAAATGTGTATCACCCAAAGTGGATCCTACTATTATACTAATTATATCTATGTTATGAGGTCCTATTCGTTTAGAAGAATGCATTTTTTCACTAATAGTAGAAAAACCCCTTTTAATTATTAATGGGTTTTCTTTATCGTCTGTTTTTTTGCATAAACACACATTTGAGTAATTATAAGTTTTTAAGGTAAAGGAGGAATACCGAATTCCTTTATTATTTGCTGCTAAGCTTGATGTGGAGATGGAGCGGAAAATAGGGAGATGGGTGCCCCTCAAAGGAGGCTTTGGTTGGTGGTGAAAACAAGGCAAGATTTGTAGACGTTGAAGAAAATTTTTCGTAGTGCTTATATAAAAATTAAAATTATTAAAATTTAACCATTTAAGGCATTGTTACATACCTTCCCAACCTACAAATAAAACAAAAAAGTTCGCTCCTGAAACTAAGACTAACATAAAGAAAGTGAATAAAGATAAGTAAGAGAAAAATCTTTGATTGTGAGGATCTTCACCCATATAGTTAACTGAAAATAAGTGAATTAATGTCGAAATATATAAAACAGGAATAAACATTGAAACTGTTAGAGAGTCAAATAAAAATTCCCATGAAACAAACATATTCTCAGAATCAATCCAACTAAATAATTGTATTGAAACAGGAGAACCACAAATTCCTACTTCATAAAAAGAGATAGAAGCAAGAACGGATGATAAAAATAAACATGATATTGTTATAACATGTGATCCAGTCACTCCTACTTTTCTACCCATTAATCCTGATACAATAGAACCTAATAAGGGTAAAATTAATATTGATAGATACATTATGTTCTTAGTGATATAGTACCTCTTACAGAGATTATAAATTCTTTAATATTAAGTATAAAAAGATGTAGTATCTTATCTGCCTAAATAAAGAAATTTATTATTATTAGATAAATCTTTAGGTCAGCCCATCTATGTCTTATCGTGAGCTTAAGACGTAAAGCTAAATAATTATAAAAACTTTATCCATATAGTTTATACTTTAAGAGTCCTTAGCCTCTTATTTACTTTTACGACGATTATAAGTTATTATTTTCTATAAACAAGTAAAGGAATAGAAAAGAATTTATAAGCTTGGTACTATATATTCATTCTTTTTTAGTTTCTAATTATTATCTTCTTTACCTTAAAAGTAAACGAAAATTACTACTTTATTTACTAAAGAGGATAGAATTTAAAATTGACTAATTTATATAAGAATGTATAACGTGTAGTCTCTGAGAAAATTTTAAAATTTCAGCTAGTTTCTTTATTTGTTATTAGGAGGGCTATCCAAATGGCATGGAGTCGCAGTGTTAGTCGCCGTCGCCTAGCCTCAATAATAAAATAATTTAATTATAGGTTTATGCTTTAATATAGCAGTATACCTTTTTAATTAAAATTTATAACCTTTTTACATGTTTTATTAAAAACTTGTAGTCATATTTTTGTTAAAGAGTTCCAACTTATAGTTATATACATTAATTTTTAAAATTAAGGACCAAGAGTTTACTTTATTAATCAAAAAACATTTTTTTTATTAATTAGAAGTGATTGGAATTACACCTATAGTGACTAGAAATAAAGATTATAAGGGAAAAATAATTCTACATATTACTCGTTACACTATTTAACAAGGGGCGAACCTGGATTATTTAGAGATTTAGAATATAATTTATAATAGAAAGATTTAATAAAATAAGGATAAACAATAAACCTAAAAATAGGCATTGATTTAGCTCTTATATAAAGTTTTTTTTATTACCATGTTTATGCACATTCGTCTCTAGATTAAATTTAGAATTGAATATTTTTTGTAAAATAATGTGTTCTTCTATTGAATAAGAGTGAGTATTAAAAAAAATAGTACAGTAGTAGAAGTACCAACTTTCTGATATGCTACCATCATCCATAGCCTAAAAAGCTACAGATCGTGGACTAATACTATTTACTATATCAGGAGATATGGATTTTTTTCCATTTACAATAAATAAATCAAAAATAGGATTAAGAGATAATAAACATCGAGTATATAACTTTAAAGAAAAAGAACCATCACCCCTTACGGTTTGTGGACATGTAGTGCTTGAATCAATAAAGGAAAATGTTTACAAAGCGGAGCTAATTTTTGCATTAAAAATAATATATAATATAAATGAACAAAACCTTGATTAAATTGGATCAAGGCATTACCATTCAAGCTCTACATCTAAAAATACATCTTTTTATGCATATAAGCATCACCTAACATAATACCTATTATTATTTCTAGCTGTTCTACTAATTTTTTTAAAAATATATTATTTAATACTGCTTGAGATAACCTAAACCCTAATGTAGAATCTTGACATTGACCATGTACTACAATTGATTTACAAATAGGATTTGATTCTATTTTTTGTAAAGTATTTGAACTTAATTTGATTACCCCGGAGGAGAGACTTAGGGTAGATATACTTTATGTTTCTTTATTTTTTAGAAATTATGGACCAAGAAGGTGTAGCAAAGTTTATAAAATTTTTATTTTTAATTTGGCAGAGCCCGCCTTTTTTGTCTTAATTCCTATTTGAGTATAAAGGACATCAATATTTTTAACGAACCCTAAGGGCGAGATGACGAAGAGAGTGTTACAGTACCTCTTTTAAATAAAAAGGAGTTACCTCTCCTCTTAGATTAGGATGGAGAGTAATCGTGTGTCTACTACTACTAATTATTTTACTAAAAGATAAATCTTATATTTTTCCAAGCTCTATATTTGTTAGCTTAGGATTTCTAATTAAAGTACATTTTTGACTATTTAATGTTCTTAGTGACCAAAAAACTTCTTTAATAAAATAAATATTTTTTTTATAAAGCAAAGTAATCTTCAATCTGTAATAAGCTACTAGAATACTTAAACCAATTACTGATTCAGCTCCTGCTATAGCTATTATATATATTGCAAACGTTTGACCTATATTATCATCAAACCCAAAACTAGAAATTAAAATTAATAAAGTACTTTTCAAAAATCTGATAAAGAATTACGGTTCGGATCTTTTTTTTGAAAATGGACTATTTCTTATTCCTAAAGCATTCTATTTCTAAATAAAAATAATAAATTAAAATAAAAGTTTTAATCTCTCCCTCAAGGCGCCGGCTTTTTACTTAAAATTTATATAATCATTTTACTAAATGTGATACTTTGGACCTCACGTATAGTCTCTAAGATGTTATACCACGCTAGTATCTTTTATTTTTCTTACCTTAGAAAAATGTATTAGGTAATACTAAAAAAAATAAACATAAAGCATTATAGTGAGATTTTTCATTAACTATTTCTAGTTAAGGCTGTTACATACTTACAGCTACTTTTTTTATACATAGTTTTATATTTAAGAAAAACTTTATTTTATTTAAAATTTTATTCAACTATTCATACCTTCAGCTAAAGACAATATTTTTTTTTAACCTGAAGAGTTAAGATGTTCCTTTTTAAGATAAAGATCATATCCTTCACAAAAATCTAAAAAATCTAATCTTTTTATTCCCTTTAAGGGACATTTATTTAAAATTCTAATTAAAGGTAATATACTAATCTTACTCGTAAAAGCTAAAGTAGAAACATTTCTACCTGAAGAGGGTTTAATAATTCTACCTGTCTCTAGATATTTTTGAATAGCTTCTAACACTACTAAACTTTTGTCATCTTGGTAAATTCTAATCTGAGGTATTACATTAAAATTTAGATCTTTTTTAGATGTTTTATATTTATTTAAACTAAAGGATCCGTCAGTATTGAGAAATCCTGATAACCATTCTTCATTTATTAAATTTAAAGAAGGTGAATAAGAAGGCGATATTAGAGGTTTAATTTCAGGATACAAATCGGATAAATTAGAATTTAAACCTTCTTTAAAAGCAGCTTTTATAGCCATTATTTGAAGAAAACCGTCATTATTTAAATGATCACCTGTTTGAATAATATCTAAAACTTTACTCCATAAAATAAAATATACTAATTTATAGGTCATTAATGGAAAATTTTAAAAATGTTCTTTAATCTTTAAACCGTTTCGTAGACCTACGATATTATACGCATACATCTCTTTAAAAGTGGTTATAAATCCTATATTGCCAAAAAAGAATTTAATGCTCATAAGCATTTCTAAATTTTCCGGGTTTCTATCTGCAGCTATCACGTACTTTGGAACAACTAGCAATCTTGTGTTATTAGTCTTTTTACAAGACTTACAGAAAAAGTACCATCTCCGTCAGTTAAACCAGTAACTTGCCACGGGCTAGGTGCTAACAACGTGTGTTATTTTGTAACCGTACCGAGAGGGGATTCGTTCGGTAAGATTAGTGGAGCTTTAGTATTATAATTTTTTGTTTGCATTTTTATTTCTCTTAATGCTAAAACTTCCCTTTTCTTAATTGAAATTTCGGTTAAAGTAGTACTATACAAAAGAGAGGTTTTATAAATATTAGCATGTTTGTGTTGAAACAACGGGCGGAGAAGTAGAAGTAGAAGTAGAAGTAGAAGTAGCCGAGCTCGGCTACTTCTCCGCCGCGTAAAAAAATTAGTAGAAGTACTACAAAAGTAGTAGCGAAAGCAAGAGATTAAAAAAACAGAGCTGAAAAGCTGGCTACGCCAATGTGGTTAATAAAAAATAAATTTTATTGACGAAATTAGACAAAGACTTAAAGAGGTCAGACTATTGATATCTAAGTTTAAAAGGTTATTTAAAGAAGTAAAAGTTATTAAAAAAGTATTTAAAAAAGAAAATTTATCTTTAGCTCAACGCAAAACGAATAAATAAATTACTATATAAAAAAGGTAGCTTATAACAGCTAAAAGCATTATTTCTATAGAAATTATAAGTAATATAAGATTTTTTCTATTTAAAATAAAACCTAATATGCCTATTAAAAATAAGAATAATGACAGATTCATAATAAATTTTGTTAATATCCTTAGGGTACCATTAATAAAAAAAAAAATAAAGAAGGGCGGTTACTACAAGGCGGAGCGGCGGAGCGGCGGAGCGGCGGAGCGGCGGAGCGGCGGAGCGGCGGAGCGGCGGAGCGGCGGAGCGGCGGAGCGGCGGAGCGGCGGAGCGGCGGAGCGGCGGAGCGGCGGAGCGCTCAAAATTTAAACCTTCAAATTAGTGCGGGCGGGAGCCAGAGAGTATCGCCCCCTACCGCTAGAGGAGAATTTTTTTAAAGGCTGAATGCTTTTTCCACCCCTCTAGAGATGGACATCACCTCCCTTAGGGTATGTGCTAAATGAACAGGGAGATACATTTGTTTAAAAAAAAAAAGAGGAACAGGGGGTGTTAGTAGATAAAAAGGAGATCTGGCTTCGCCGTCCACGAAAATAAATTAGTGTTAAAAAAAAAAGATTAAACTCGCTTCGCGGCTGATTCTTTAAACCCCTCCTAGATAAGTTTAAGTTTCTAGATATGCCGCCATTATTAATTATTTAATGACCCATTATTAATAGAACTTTATAATTTAATAAATAAAAATAAAAAATAAAAATTTAAGGCTTACTCCGCTAACGGTTTATCTTATAATAAAGAATTAAAATATTAAAGTATTGTTAAATAAAATATTCTGCATTCAAACATTTAGATATAAAAAGAAAAAAACTATTATTAAATTTTATTTACAAGCAATTGTCTACTCTAGAATACTCTATTTCTTAATTTTTACTATTATGAGTTTTAATAGATAAAAGGCGGGCTCTGCCAAAAAAAACAAAATTAGACGAGAAGTAGAAGTATAAGTAGAAGTAGAAGTAGGAGTAAAAGTAGAAGAAGAAGTAGAAGAATAAGTAGAAGGAGAAGGAGAAGTAGAAGTAGAAGTAGAGGTAGAAGTAGAAGGAGAAGTAGAAGTAGAAGTAGAAATAGGAGTAGAAATAGAAATTTAAACTAAATTATTTATAAATTTAAAAAGGCTGTTTAGGAGAGAAGCAGAAAGCAAGATATTTAATTAAAAAAAGATGTATAGTAGACGTAAAAATTATTTGTTTCTAATTATTCTATGAAATTAAGAGTAATCCAGACGGATAAGGTAAAGAGTTATTACGGTTCAGTTAAAAAAGGGGTTTTGCGGTGAAGCCTATTATTTTAAGGGCGGAGCCAGGGCCATTAATTTTTTTTTAGGAATGATGGGTTTCCACGAACCTACCTCCGCACAAGGGTTCGTGTGCCAGTCAAATAAAACTAGTAGAGCTGTGGAAATGTAGTCGAAATAAGTAAGTTATATCAGCCAGATGACGTTCTGGCTCCACAATTAACCCGCCGGGAAATTAAATAAGAAGAAAAAGAGGTAGAATTATAATACTAATATTAATAATTTTTTTAGAAATAAAGTAAAATAGTTTATTATAAAAAAAAGTATATTACTGTGTGATTAGATAAAAATTTTTAAGTTTAAGTTAATTTTGTTTAGGAAAAAATAACTTAAATATATTAGACAATACAGTTATTTTATTTGGGTTAATTTCGAGCCCTTCCAGATTCGAACTGGGACCACCCTAATTGACAATCAGGTACTCTACCTATTAAGCTAAGGGCCCTTTACTGGTTAAAAAAAATTTTTTTAGTTGTAGAAGTACACACACAAAAAACTAAATTATCCGCGCGGCCATTTGCGGAGCCAGAGCGATAATTTTTATTACCTCATACACCTTCACTAGGAGGCTTCCATGGCTGGCGACTTTACCACTCTTAAGGTTATTAGAGGGTGGAGCCAGATATCGTCATTTTAAAACTCAATTTTTGTTGTTTAAGCTTGATCTTTTTGTTTTAGTACGATTAATCTTAAAAAAAAAGATATTCACCCTTTAAAGAATATTACAGCTCCTCATATAATACAAACCGAAAATAGAAAAGATACCGTATAAAAAATTAGTAAAGTAGACGTAGAAAAAAATTAGTAGAGTATACTTCTAGTATAGTTAAATAATTCATAGGATTGATAAAACAATAAAGCCGATTAGTTTAAATAAAAATAAAGTATAAATAAAAAGGTCATTTTAAAACTAAATCATATAATTTTTATAATTACAAGAGTGAGGAGATTTGAACACCTACTAATGATTTTGGAGATCACTGTGCTACCAATTGCACTACACTCTTATTATATCATCCTTAATTTTTTTTTTCTGGATTATAAAAAACATATAAGGCGATGGAACCATTATAAATTCTCTAAAATATTACTGGAAATATTTTATTTAGCAAACCTGTTAACGTTGATGAAAACATAGAGCTACATTTAAAATTACATCTCTAAATAAAAGTAAAATAAGGAATCTAAATAAATAAAAGTCTAGGTAGATTTTACCAAAAGGGATTAAGATAAATAAAAAAAAAAGGCGGACTCTGCCAAATTAAAAATAGAACTATGATTTGGGGCTTAATTTAGTTATATACATTCTCACTACTTGTTGAAATGTAAAAACTGGCAGAATGTATTTAGAAAAAATATAAATCAAAGCTAAAAGTGTTAAAAATGAAAATGACAGTTGATTTATAAAAAAAAATGGTAATAATTGAGGCATAATAAAATTTATTTATTTAATGCTTTAAAATAATAAAAAAATAGCTATAGAATCCTATTTTTCTAATCTAAATTAAGATTAAATGGACACGCTACGGAACCTTACGTTTCTGTACTTATTTTGTTTTTGTTTAAGAAAATAAACACGGTAAATTCAAGGGCGGGCGAATTGTGGAGCCATAACCTTATATATACGGCCTACGGCCCAAAAAACGGCTACTTTGGGAGAAGAAGAGGTAGAAGTAGAAGTAGAAGTAGAAGTAGCGTGTGCTCGATCACGCCGCCAAATACATAATGAAATTAGGCGGGCCGCGCGAATTAGTAGCGAGAGCACAATCAGAGATTAGAAAAAGGGTAGTTACTAGGATATTGAAATAACTGATCTTATTACAAAAATAAAAAGCTGTCTCACCCTATTTTTATTTTCATCTTAAAATTTTCCTTTATTTTCTTATATTAGGCTTTACTTTTTTTTTAATCTGTAACGACTAACAGACTAATGGACTATAGTTAAAAAAAAATAAATTTAAATAAAATATTCTGTTTATTTTTATGAATAAATTAAATAGGATAGAATCAGATTAATATAAAGATAAGGTACAATAGTGTTTCTCTAAATTAAATATTTTTTTTATTATACCTTAAAACCTCTATCTATTTTTTATGTAAAAGGAGTTGATACGAAATGTTAATATTAAACCTTGCCTTTGTGGTAAAGTTAAGTTAAGAGATAACGAAATAATTAAAATAAAAAATAAATATAAACATGTCTACTAAGCCCCTTTTTTTTTAATAGAATTAAAGTAAACCCTTACCGCGCGAGGGGTTCTTAAGAATAATGTCCAGAGCGATAAATTTAAAGGTAAAAAAATGTTTTTTTTTTATCCAAATTTAAATGATGTTTATAAAATGTATTAAATAAAACTATTTAAAATAATTTAATTTTCTAGCCAAATAGTTTAAATACAGTAATAGCTCCACTGTTTTGGCTTATTCATAAGAGTCGAGTCGAGAAGTATTGTAATAAAGCGAAGAGAGATAGTATTTTTTTGTTTTGGCAGAGCCGGCAGAGCCGGCAGAGCCCGCCTTTTATAATTAAGAGGTAGACGTAGACGTAGACAAGCCGCAGCGGAAAAGAAAAATATTAATGATCTAGCTCTCACTTTTAAAGCTACCTAGTTATTAAATATAGAATTAAAAAGAATAAAAAAAAAAAATAAAGGGAGCCAAGAAATATTAAAAAAAAAAATAAATAAATAAGAAAACTTTTTTAATGAGACATTATGAGATATTTAGATAGAGTGATATAAAAGAAAAAAAATATAAAACTTAAAGATATTTATAAAATATAAGACTATATACCAGGCGGGCGGAGCCAGATAGTAAAAATTTAATTAAAAAAAAACTAGACTAGGAGATGCTGAACCGGCTCCGTTATTCTATTATTTAGGTATGGAGGAAAAAAACTGGAAAGATACATACGTCGCTTTATAAATTAGAAAAATATAAGTAATATAAGATATAGCGATAAATAAAAGTGAAATACATAAATAAAATGTAATAATTTAAAAAGGATAGTAATAATAAAGATAAAAGTAGTTATTAAAGGAAGTATAAAATTGTATAAAGTAATAAAAGTTGACCATTTAGATCCTGGTTTGTACTACTTTTGTTGAACGTGGCCACGAATCCTCAGCCCATATGTACATATGGGCTGAAAGGATTGGATTCGTGGAAGGAGAAAATTACAATATAAAGAATATTACTATAAATAAAAATAAAAAAGTAATTATAAAAATTAATAAATAAAAATCTAAAAGGCATAAATCTTTATATAAAGATTCCATTAGTTAGTAACTTAGTTCTAGTAATAAAAAAAAGGGGCTTAGTAGAGGTACAGGCGCCGCACCGCAGGTAGGGTTTATTTGTAGTTGTAGTTGTAGTTGTAGAGAAGTAGCCACTTAAAAAAGATTTGATTTTGTACGTCTTTTTTTAATTAAATATGTCAATCTACTCTAATAACTTCAAGGGTTTTAACTTAAACTATTATAATGGATAGTGGGTTTTTGCGGGCGGAGCCAGTAATTATATATTTATTTGGTTTTTTTTTAATTTTTGTACGGGGTTGTTTCCTAGACATTTTTAGAATATTGGTTCATAAAATTTAAAATATTTATTATGTAATTTAACCCTAAAAAAATTAGCCGCGGAGCGAGAAGTACTGTCTTATCACTTTTATAGATAACGTAGATAATAATTATCTATTAATTAATAGTAATAGTGATAGTTATAGCAATAATTAAAGTGAAAGTTTTTTTTTTTGATTAGAATATTTTTTTTACATTAACAACATTTTTACTCCTTTTAATTATTACTCTTTTAAGTTTAAAATAAGTGAAAAGTAAAATAAAAACAATAATAATAAAAAGTTAACATTAAAAATTCAATTTTATTCAAATCTTTAGCAATCAATGGCGGGCGTGCGCGAAGATGTAGACGTAGACGTAGACGTAGACATCCCCACATTGAAAAAACGGCCCCTTCGACACATCCGTCCACGGTTTGTTAAGCACTGCGCCAAAGGGTTTTGGGCCGTAAACGTAGAGAGCCATATTTTCTATTAATTTCTTTGTTTAAATAAAGCAAATCTAAAGTTGTATTATCTTCTTTAATTAATAAAGTCAGTTTATTAATATTCCTATTAATTAATTATCTCTTCCACGAAAACCTTTCCATTAGTTGTAAGCGCATTGAATTTATATTTCATTCTCTTTAACCATGATTTTTCAATTAATTTTTGTTGTGTTGTTCAAAAGTAATAAGTTCAGATTTATTAATAATTTCTTTTATTGAATCTAAATAAGATAGAAAATCACTATTATCTTTTCTAGAAACAATTTTATTTATAACTCTTGACGAAGAATGAAAAAATATCTTCTGAGATTAAAAAGGATTTAGACCTAATTTGCTCATTTTTGAACTAAGATCATTTTACTCTTTTCTTTTCCTTTCTTCTTCTATTTTGTTTCTGTCTTCTATTTCTCTAATTAATTTATCCATTTTTCTTATTCTTTGTGTAATTTCTTTCGATGTAAACTCCACTGTAGCTCTGTTAAGCTGTCGATTTGCTATGTGCAGTGAAGTATCTATAGCTAGTTTATCTTGCCCTATGCAAATTAAAAATTGAGATAATCTATGTTGAACACCGGATAATATATGTCTTTTAGTATTAGATCCTCCACTAACTATAATATTAAATCTTTTAAATTGTTCTAAAATAGTCCTCCACTCATATTTTTCAAAATGGAAAATTATATATTTAGTTCTGTTTTTATGATGAAATAATTGATTTATTATATAGTCTGAAAAAAAGGCATTAAAAGATATTTCATAATGCCATAATTTATATTCTGAGGATTGATTTAATTTGATAAATTTTTCTTCAACATCATCAATACTTGAAATGTTATAAATAATAAGTTCTTCAACTTCAAGTAATTCTAATTTATTTAAGAAATTTTGCGGGCGGGGCCAGAGATTTATTTTAAATTCTCCTAATTTGAAAAAAGTGGATGCAATCGTATGATATTCACCATTATGATAGTTAGTATTAGAAAAAGCAGCTAAAATATGAAAATCTGTTACATTGTAACCTTTGTTATAGTTATTGACCCTGTCGAAGATGTATTGATTGAAATTGTACATTTTTGTTATTAATTTTAGTTTAAGAAAAAGAGGCTATAAGAAAATTGCGGATGTTAATTTAGTTAAATAGACTGATCCCTCTAATTACAGTCTAATCCAGTCAATCCTTTTTAGAAAATAAGTTAGAGTTAACAGTTTGCGCTAACCCATAAGAGATAATAGGGGGAGATCATAAGGGCGATTCTAGGGGTTCGTGGAGATCATAGGGGGACCTAAGGAGCCTAAAGGAGCATAAGGAAGCTAAGGAAGCTAAGGAAGCTAAGGAGGCTAAGCTAGGCTTAATCCTGGGTGCTGCACGTGCTGAGGTTCGTGGCGGGGGTTTAAATTAAATAAAAGACATAATAAGATAAGAATAAGATTTTATAATTTTTATTGGGGTTATTATTTTATATAAATTAAAGTAATATTAAACAGGTGTGAAACAAACTGTTAAACTGAGAAAATTTTAATCTATTAGTAAATTAATTTAAATTATATTTAAGCGATTTTCCACTTATTATTTATTAATTAACTTTTTGACGATCTTATATTAATATAATCATCGAAAAATTATTATCATTTTGGATAAATATCGGGAAAAAAATTAATCTTATACTAATTCCTTAACATATAATATTAAAGCAGTACATCTTCCTGATAAAAATAGAAGTGTAAGTATACACATTAAGCTCTCCAATATTAAAAAAATAAACCTGTTAAGTCATAATATTTAATTATTATTTTTAATTTAGGGTATTTATTCTCAATATCATATCTATGTACTAAATGTACACTTAATAAATAACCAAGAACATTAATAAAACATAATAAACTAATTAAAGATAATTAAAAAAAAAACAGCTAAATAATTACTAGTTATTACTGGTATATCTTGTGATCCTACTCCACATCCACAAGATGTAGAGGTAGAGGTAGAGGTAGAGGTAGAGGTAGAGGTAGAGGTAGAGGTAGAGGTAGAGGTAGAGGTAGAGGCAGAGGTAGAGGTAGACTAACATCAGAGAAATTTAACTTTCTTAAAATTAGAGGCTTATCTGCCAATAAAATAAAAGAATGACTTAATGTTATATTACTCGCTACACGCTTAAAATATCTATCACGTATACTTAATATTAAATTATTAAACATTACTTTAATTAAAATTATAAAGTTATTAATTTGCGGGCGGAGCCAGCGGGCGGACCCAGACATTTTTTTTACTTTAAAAAAGAAATTACTTGATAAATAGAATAAGCAGATCCCATACTAAAAATTAGTACACTAAAAACTAAAAGATAAATCCAAATATTAGCACTAGTTTTCCATATAGAAATGTATTTTTCTAATATATAATAAATATAATTACCTAATGGATATTCTTTAATTTTATTTAATTGAATATCTTTTTCTATAATCAATTTACATGTAAAAATTATTATAAACATAATCATCAAATATATTATTATAAATTGAAGTATTAAATTATTAGTTAAAGTTTCTATTAAAAATAGTTTTATTGAATTTACATCACCATTTTCTAAAGGTTAATTTATAAATCCATCTGTACAGCTACGTGCCCAATTAGGATAACTTTTATTTAATTCTTCTATAACGCTATTACTTTGATCCTGAGTTCCTTTTATTTCTAATTTATTGTTAATCTCTCTAATATCTAAATTCTTTAATTTTTGAGACCCAAAATATTTTTCTAATTTACTAAGATTTTCAGTAATATCACTAGTCGAATTATTTATACTTAATCCTTCCATTTTTATAGTTACTTGACCTGTCTGAATCTTTGGATTAGAATTACTAGAAATAGTAGCTGGAAAAGTATTAGTTATTACTTTAAAAGTTAATGTAAAACCAGCAGCCACACCTCCAATTATACCAGTTTTAGGTAATAAATGCATAGGGTATTTTGCAACTACACCTGCTGCTAATCGAATTCTAGCTCCTCCACTAAAAAGAAGTACTGCTGCACTTCCTAAATTATTACAAATTAAATTAAGCGTCTCTCCTGAAAAAACAAATTGACTATTATCGATCACTGCTGTAACTACTACATCCTTTTCCTCTAAATATATAATATTATCATTAAAATATGTCAATATTAATAAACTAATAAAAAAAGGTACTATATAAAATAAATAAATTTGTTTTTCTAATAAATTCAGTAATTTATTTTTTAACAACTTACCCATTAATCCTGATTTTATAATAATCAAAGCGGGCGCAAAGCGGGCGCAAAGCGGGCGCAAAGCGGGCGTAGCCAGACAAAGATTTAATATAATTGAAAATATAAAAACCAATAAAAATTGAAACATGCTCATCATCATTTTAAGTAAATTTTTTATAAAGAAAAGAGACATTGTTAAGATTAAATGGTGAATAAAATAAGATTTCATAAACTGGCTCTCTAATTTTAAGTTTAAGGGCTAAGCCGATTTTTGCTCTGAGAGCTCCGCCGGTTCCGCCTCCATTACAATCTATCTAAGTTAATATTAATTGGATAAAACCAGTTTCCAATGGAGAAAACCAGAATCCAAGAAAAACCGTTAATAAACTAAAATTAATATTTAATAAATTACGAGATCTCTGGGTACTGGGTAGAAATCCTGGTTATAAAACAAAATGTGAAATATACTATACAAATTAATTTGCCATTAAGGGATGTTACTAATTTTAAAAATGGTTTATGACTGTCTATCACCCCTTTTTTTAAAGTAAAGTAAAGGTAAAGTAAAGGAAAATTAAAATAAAGAATGCACTTGTTTTTGATATACTAAGCAATCGGATCTTTAAAGAATTTATTTAATTTATCATGTTATTTAAGATATTTTCTCCTTAAAAAAAAATTAGTAGTATGGTGTGTGTCGACGAGTCGGAGTCGAAGCGGGTGTTTTGTATTTTTAGCTAGCCTAAGTGATAAAATTAACCTGGAGGCCGGAAGGATGTGTAATTAATTATTTTTACTCAATTATTCCTTACTTTAGAATGACTATTATTTAACTTTTCTGTCATAATCATAAAATATATCCACTCTGTTTCAATTATTCTTTTACTTTTTACAAAATCACCATTTTAATTTGTTATAATTTTTATCTATCATATTTAAATTATCATATTTAAATTAATGAAAACAGGCTCATTTTTTCTTAAGTTACTTATTAATTATGGAAGTAAATTCCTCTAGAAAAAAACAGAGGAAGACCGTGGTTTAATCTACAAAAGACGTGGAGTAGGTTTTGTAGTATCGTGTCTAAAAATGTTTGTTTGTTTGTGTACACCACGGTACCTCTTTTTTTTTTGTGTGTGTTTTTTTTTTAATACTGAAATTAAAGTCTGTACGATGCTTTGAAAACCAGGAAAGAATTTTGTTTAATAAGCAAGCAAGCCATAAGCAAGTAAAGTATAAGTAGAGATGTCTATATAAGTTTAAGAGAGGAGTTATTTTCTTATTGTTCTTTTATAACAGATTATGACTATAGAATCACTTAAATTTAAAAAAAAATATTTTTTTTTACGTTATTCCTTAGCCATGTTTTCGTAAAATAAAATCCATGACTTGTTTAAATGGCATATCCGGAAAACAACCTCATTAAAAAAAAAATAGGGTTTAAATTAAATAAAATACAGAATAAGATAAGAAAATTTATTATAAAAAAGACTAATCTTTTAATCTTAAAACAATTTTAGTAAAAATTTTAACTTAATAAAAAGTATAGTTATAGTAATTAAATTAGATTAATACATGCTAGACCTCTACTAAGCCCATGTGGTTCAATAAACGATTTTATTGTGTGGCTACATCTACATCTACATCTTCTAATCCGGCTCCATATTTGCCCTTGTGTGGCTACATCTCCGCCCTTGTGGGGCTTTGTAAAGCCATAAAAAAACATCTATAAATCCAATTAACCACATATGACTAGAGTAGAGTTGCGATTATCCGCATCATATTTAAACAAGCTTTAAATATAGAGTTAATAAAAATTAGAAAAAATGTTTAGGGCAAACGTTATAAATTTATCGTTAATTTATAGAAGGGGGCGCGGTGCCGTTTCCACACCGACACCGATTTGTGGCGTTGCCAGATGGAGAGCCAGAAACAACTAATGAACATAAATTTAATTTTTTTAATTTTATAAAAATAAAACGTCGAGACTTGCCTAACTCCAACCTTTATTTGTAGGGCTTAAAAGCTTAAGGGGTGTAGACGGGGGAAAGATGAGTCTACTACTACTACTACTACTACTACTACTACTTCCTGAGTCTGTCCCCCACACTACTCCTACTCCTCGGTTTTAATAATTTTTTTATTTTATTAAGAGGTGTAGAAGCGCCATCATTTAGACGAAATAGGGGAGAAACCAGAGCCCTTTTCCATATCAAAGATGTAGAGGGAGAGGTAGAGGTAGAGGTAGAGAATCATTATTTATACCTAGTTTTTTATAGCTCTAATTTTAAGATTTTTAGAAATATGAAAGAGGTAGTAGAAGTTACTCCTCCACTAAAGAAAGATTTTATTATTTATTTTTTTTTTAAACCATTAATAATATTCTTAAAAAAAGGAGTACCCTAGTTAGAATCTACTCCACAGCCTGAATCCAGAAGTAAAAACAAAAGAGGTATTCACTGGCTTTATTTTAAAATAAAATGATTTAAAGTAATAGTACTGAAATTAATTTGGTTAATTGATATTAATTTCCACTCCAATAGTATACAGCTATAAACAAGAAAAGCCAAACAACATCTACAAAATCTATCTCTGTTCTAATTTAATTACTCTGTGCAGAGAGAACATTAAACTTATAAAAGATTAAGGATTTATCTTCATCATCATTGAGTCATGAATATGCGGTCTAACGATATCTATAAATAAAGGAACTGAAGCCGTTAAAATGTACACTCGGTTTCGGGAATGAAAAGAACATTTTAATCCGAACTTATCTGCAAGAATTTCTACTAGCCGTTCGACATCAGATAAATTAAAAAAAGGGGCTTTGTATTAAGATGAAAACCTTTTTTTTTTTGAGTCCTCCCTCCATCATCCATCAGCCAGTGTCCTGTAGGGGTGCAAGACTTATAGGAGTTAAAAAACATGTAGAAGAGATATTTTCAGGAATTACTTTTATTCCTGAGGGATACCAGATAGATTGTAAATTATTAAAAACTTTTAAGGATCGGTTAGTAAAAGAATAATAATGAAAAATTTTTCCTTTTACTTTACTAGTTCCAAAATAAGGTTTCTTCATATTAACTATTTCCATCTCTTTAAATAAGTTAAAAACAGAATACAGATAATCAGTATGATTAGTACCCTGAGCATATTTAAAATAAGTACCACCACCCTTATATTTATTAACTAAAGAACCATCGCCTAATAAAAGTCCAATTAGGCTTTGGTCTATATAATCCGGTTTGTGAAGAGGAGTTAATCCATCAGTCGCGGAGCGGCTAACTTATCAGAATTAGATAAAGTATCAGATCCTGAAAATGTACCTAAAGAAATATTAGAAATACTACGATTCTTAATATTTTTATAGATTGGACTTATTATAAATAAATAAGCTTCGTCCACACACCCGTTTATCAAAGTATAGTCAGTTATAAAAAATAACTTACAAGAAGTAGAAGTAGAAGTAGAAGTAGAAGTAGAAGTAGAAGAAGAAGTAGAAGTAGAAGTAGAAGTAGAAGTAGTCCCGTAGATAGAAATAAATAAAACTTAATCTCTATAGTAGAATAGAGATAAGGACTTTTTCTTTAACTTAAATTTATTAATAAAAGTGTTATTAATTATATTTTATAAGTTCTTCACGTAAAGTCTCTGAAGGCATTAAACCCTGCTAATTGTCGATCTTGAAAATTTTACCTATTATAGTATTCAAGAAGAAATAAGACTATTCAGCACACAGTGAAATGCGAAAGTTCTATTCACATAGAAAAAGGGCAACTCATCCCCTTATGGAATACGCTAGTTATAAATTAATACGTAAAAGGGTGTGGAAAGGTCATTGTTTGCCAGTAAAGAATAGCAGCTTCAAATCCTTGGTGATGTCTGTCAGTCAAGTGATAATTTATCATTCTAATAAATCCCACTAAAATAAACAATGTTCCTACAATTACATGTAGGCCATGTAAACCAGTAGAACAAAAGAATACACTTCCATAAACACTATCTGCTATAGTAAAACCTGCTTCTAAGTACTCAAAATATTGTAATCCTGTGAAGAGAATAGCAAAAATAATAGTTAAAAAAGTACCTAAAATTGCTCCAGATCTATTTCCTTGTATTAAAGCATGGTGTCCATATGTTATAAATGCCAAATAAAATTTGATCTATCTTTTTTTTAATAGAATAGTAAAATTAGGAAGGTTACCGCCTTACCAAAAAGTTAAATGGATCAGTAATTTAAACCTGTGTTTATTTTCTGGTAAAGGATAAAATACTCACATTTTTCTTAAACTGTTTTATTTAAATGGAGCCGTAAAAGCAATAATATCGAGGCTTATATTAAAGCAGCCCCATTCAGAGCCATTAGAGCGGGAAGAGGAGAGACTAAAAAAAAGATTATAAATTTGTAAGTTTCAAGCCTGATTCTGCGTATGGATTATTATGTAAAACTAAATTACATATTATGAGATAAGAATGGCAAACTAAAAAAAAGATAATCAAAAAAAATTTCGACTGTACATTAAACAAATTAAAAATTTTAAAGCAAATAATACAATAAAGGGGGGATAGTTATATTCTGGTAATAATCTATTCCACAACCCTTGCGAGGATTCCTTAATAGAATAAGGGATCGAGTCCGAGCCCACGACATATGACTAGTCTAAATTTGTTAAAAAAAGATGTACTACACGACCAAGTCAAAGGATTAGGGCGGGCTCCTTTAAAACTTAAAGCCTTTGGATTGAAGCGGAAAACCATACTTCTTATAAATTATTTAGTTAAATTTTGTGGTATCGCCACGCGCAGCCCGCCATATATAATTCAAAATATTAATAAGGGTGAATTTTTATAAAATATTGAAATTTTTGACGGCTACTCCACAGCCCCTCCCTGTTGTACATGAAAAACCCCTAAGGTAAAGGTGCAACCACCCCGCCACATTGAAAAAAGAAGTACCAAAACGGCACCATAAGGGAACCCTACGAAGGTTGTGGTTGTGGCGCAGCCAGGTAGGGATTTTTAAAAGAAGAATGTGGAGTAGCACACTAAGGTAGTAGGGAGCGGAGCCACTCCTAACCCCAATTATGCTTATAGTATTGTAAGGATGAGTCGCTTTTATAATCTCATAATGTATTTATTACAATTATTATTTAATTTATCCATCTAAGGACCAGTCTGTAGCAGTGTAAATTTACACTGACGGTCTTGTTAAACTACTACTACTAATTTATTGCGGCTATTTATTCCACTTTGTAATGTAGGACTATTTTTCCTTTGGCATTAAAAAAAACAAAATACAGAAAAAATAGAAACCTAGAGAAATTAGGAAAAAATAAGAACGAACATCATAATTGCAGTCCTTTTATTTGTGTACACCTTTTTTATTAGTATTACGCGGCCACTAACCACTAATCGTGCCTCTACTTATTAGGTAGAGGTTAACCGGCAAGCCGGCAAGCCGGCAAGCCGGCCCGTCAATAAAATGTAAAAATTTTCTAGATAAATTACTAATTATAATGGGCGGCGTGCGCGAAGCGAGACAAAGGCGTGCAATGTGTTAAAGGAGGCTGTGGAGCGCTCCACAGCCCCCAAAACCTGTCACTTATCTCTCAGAATTTTATGCCTGATTAGCTGGGATGGAGGCAGGGTTTGTTGAGTGATATTTTAGTGGTAAGTGTTTTTGTAGTGGGGGCCGTGGAGAGCCATTAAAAAACTTTAACCGTTTTCTTAAATGTCGCCCTAGCTGATATTTGACATAAAAAAAATTATTACTTTTTTTAGTAAAGATTATTAGAGCTAGAACTATAGGTGTTTTAAATTAATTCTCGGTTTCAGTTTAAGTCTTAGTATCAATATCAGTTTTAGTTTAAGTCTCCTAATTTATGAAGTATTTATAGAACATACTTGGTACCATATAAGGTTTAATTAAGTTAATCAAAGCCGGTAATGATTCTACTAATTTTTTTATATAGATAACATATCTTACATCTGAACCTGTTTTATGTAATGACGTTTTTAAATGAAATTTTTTTTCTAAAATTTGGGCTAAAAATAAGGTTTCACTATAAGTGAAAGAATTAGTCGCGATTACTACTCCTCTATCTTTACTTCTACAACCATCATCCATAAACCAATGACATAAAGATTGAGCTGTTAAAAATTTGTCGGGATCTATACATAAAGGAACCACTTTAACATTTTCCTTATAAAAAACTTCGTGAATCCAATTAATACTACTAAATGTAAATGTATTAAATCTGATAATAGATCTTAAAGGTTCGGGACCTTTTGTATTATTGATTATTTTAACTTTAGGAATATTTGAAGAGCTATAACCTAATCCAGATATTAAAGAGTGTACATATAATGCATAATCTTTATTGGTCTGTGCACTATAATTAAATTTTATATTAGTTCCATGACCTCTCTACTAATAATAATTATATTTTGCAGCACATGCATCGCATAAAAGCTGAGCAAATATTAAATTTTATATATTAAAAGGATGAGGCGGGCTGATTTGTCGCGTAGCCCCAAAAGGGTATGTAGAGAGCCAGCCTATCCTAGATAATTAAGATTTTTTAGGAAGATTAAAAGGTTAAATACTTAAACATTCACTAGAACCGCTGAGGAGAAAGAAAAAAATTAGTAGAAATAAATATTTAAATAATTTCGCCCTCCACAAATACAAATATTTTGCATGCCCATTATCGCTGTTTTGTGTGCGGGGGTGTGGAAAGGATTTGTGGCGCGCGCATATTTAATAGTCTGAAGTTTGAAAACTGCGATGTAAATATAAAATTAAAACCCCATATTAGGCTTTTTTATTAAACCTGAAGATAATAGTAAAATAGTATTTAATAAAGGAATAGCAAAAGGATCTAAAGCCTCAATTCCAAAGGGAGGCCAGCTAGCTCCAATTTCAATAGCAGGTGCTAAACTAGAATGAAAAAAAGCCCAAAATATAGATAAGAAAGCAAATATTTCAGATACAATAAATAAAGCAACTCCTATTGTCAAACCAGTTTGAACCTCTTTTGTATGAGAACCTAAGTAGGTCAAATTTAATCATATTAAAAAAAAAGTATTAATTTTTAATTTTATACTAAATTTAAATTCTTTAATATGTAAATCGGACTATTTCTTAAATATAAATTAGAAAATTTTTTACACTCCCCTCCCCTCGTCCTTTAATACAAGGTTAGCGAGCCTGGACTATGCCTGGCGAAGGGGGGATTCGCGACTTAAGGGGTTTAGGTTATGAATTATAAATAATTAGATAATATTATTCAAGAAAACACCAGTATATTAATAAATATTTAAATTGATAACGAAAATAAGGATACAACGATGTATGTGAAGAGAATATTTTATATCTATTTCCTTTAGTAAAAATATTGCAGGAAATTACCAAAATTATATTTGTTGACGTATAGTCTTAATTGCTGAGGTTAAAGTTATAAGTGAGTTTATTTTTATACTTATGAGATATGTTTGGTTTTATTATATGAATTCAAGTAATTACTGCAAGAAAAAAAAAAAAAAAAAAAAAAAAACAAAAAA
>Ga0233356_1000035_pt1 | contig 53138 bp, 50 predicted proteins | sample GEONSFMMS_FD_180700 | JGI IMG/M metagenome (GOLD analysis project Ga0233356, IMG submission 180700) | Soil microbial communities from Shasta-Trinity National Forest, California, United States - GEON-SFM-MS | ecosystem: Environmental > Terrestrial > Soil > Temperate forest > Bulk soil | place...
CAACAGATCGCCTCATTGATGACCACCGCCGGACACCCACCCGTCCGCGTCCCCACCCTCGGCGGTAGCATCCCCATGTACCTCTTCCAGCAGCCTTCCAATACCCCGGTCCTGATCCTCCCCATCGCCAACCACGACGATAACCAGCACGCCGCGAATGAGAACATCCGACTTCAGAATCTGTGGGATGGGATCGATGTGTATGTCGCGCTGTTTGAGGGACTGAGGTAAGAGGCCCGCGTCTCGCCTCTCGCCCGAACACCGGTAGAATGAGCCAAGCCGACATAAGGGTTAGCCAGACAGGGGATACGTAGCTTGATGCCGGATATTCTTCTACAGCGTTACCAACATTACTTTCGGCATCCGGACAACGGTCATGACGTTCTGCGGGTAGGTGATCGAGCCATCGCCTGCGCCAACGTACGGCAGGTGTTGCCTATGCTCGACGTGGAGTCGGTTCCCGCACCACCGGACGCGGAAGATTTGTATGACGAACAGCTGCGAGATGCTGTTCGCACTTTTCAGATGAATTACGGCCACCGGCTCTCGGACGGCTGCGTTGGTCCGGGCACCCGAGAACGTATTGTGTCGGAATTACTCCACCGATATTCGCCGTCAATATTCGCGAGGCTGCAACGTCCCGAGGCCTGGGATCGTCCGTCGGTCTTTATTAGCTATGCATCGGCGGACTCGGAAGTCGTAAACAAGATTGATCAATGGCTACGTGATCACGGGCTGCGTGTTATTCGAGACTGTCAATTCTTTGTTGCCGGAGCAACGATACAAGACAATATCGCCCACGCTCTGGCGCAATCGGACAAGATTCTTGCGGTATTCTCGATAAATTCGCGTGACCGAGATTGGCCTCGGCTCGAGCGGACACTGGCCGAACAGGTCGAGGCGAGGCTGGGGTTCCCAGTTCTAATCTACGTTTGTATTGACGATGTCGCGCTGCCAGCGCACGACCCCACACGACTGGCGGTCCTTGCGAAAGGCAAGACTCTGAAGCAAGTAGGCTCAGAAGTACTCCACGCTGTGGCAGGCGTGCCATTGCAGCAATGGCAGTATGCGTACGATGAGAACGATTTAATGTAGTTTCGGCCCGACGTGCAAGGTGAGACCCCTCCGCATTACACCGCTTCCGCAAGCGGCATCACCGCCCGCAACGGCCACTTCCTTCTCGAATCCGGGTACCACGCGGATACGTGGTTCAACCTCGACGCGCTGTTCATCGATCCGGCGGCGGTCGCTTCGCAGGTGGGCGCGCTTACCGCGTTGATTCGTCCGCATGACGTAACGGCGATCTGCGGACCGCTTCTCGGCGGCGCGTTTCTCGCGCAGGCGCTGGCGGCGGCGATGGGCGTTCGCTTTTACTACTGCGAAAAGGCCGGGAACGATTCGTCGTCCGCGCTTTATGCCGCGAGGTATCGATTGCCCGCGGGTTTGCTGCCGCACGCATCGAAGGAACGCTTCGCGGTCGTCGATGACGTCATCAGCGCCGGCTCCTCCGTTCGTGCCGTCGTGACAGAGTTGGAGGCCGCCGGCGCGACGACGGTCGCCGTCGGTTCCCTGCTCATCCTCGGCACGAAGGCAACGGACTACTTTGCATCGATGAACATACCGGTCGTCACGCTGGACAGACGCGCATTCCAGACCTGGCTGGCAGCTGAGTGTCCGCTGTGCCAGAGCGGCGTCCCTCTGGAGAATCCCGGGGTGTGACCATGGCGGCTACAATCGCCATGAAACTCCAGTGTCCACGAATCCTGAACAGAATGACCGTCAGCCGGTGCCCCTTCAATCCGGGGTGCTCACCTCACCTGCCGACGGCATGCTGAGCCGCGCCATCGCGCAGACGCTCGAAGCTTCGCCCATCGACCGTGCTGATCTTTTTGCCCGTCTCGTTCGCGACATCGAAGACTTCATGACGCAACATCCTCAGGAACGGCCGTGGACCTGCCGCCTCTACATCGGCACCGACGGCTCCTCCATCTTTCGTGGCGGCGTCGGCCACTCCCTCGTCATCGACTCCGCCGGCCGCCTCTGGCGTGCACGCAGCTACGAAGACTTCGAAACGACGTACAGGTTCGTGGGAACGTCCTGCGAGATCGACACACTCACACCTCTCTACTCGCAGATGGTCGAATACCGTCCACGGTGAGTACCGCCGTCCGCCGCGCTCGAATGCGCGCTGAACGAGGCTCTTGCGGTTTGCGCGGTTCGCTACGCTGCAACGAGCGGAAAGGTGCAGGCGTGGGCGCAATGGTACGCCGCCTTTCGGCGAATGAACGTCGCCGTGACCCGGTGGCCGCTGGCTTCCGGCGTCGCGCTTTCGATCGCCTTCGCCGGCGCCTCGCTCCTGTTCGACCTCCCAGGACGCATCCGCTTCGCTTCTCCGGCAGGGATCGTGGTGTTTCTCCTCACTGCCGGCGCTCTTTACGGTGCGATGACGTCGCGCGCACTAAGATCCGCGACTTGAAAGCCTCCATCTCGATTCCCGATCGCGTCTTCGAGAGAGCCGACGATCTCGCACGCCGCTTGGGTGTCTCGCGAAGCTGTCTTTACACTCTCGCGCTCCAGCGTTTCCTGCAGGACCACGATGACGACGCGATCACCGCCAAGATCAACGAGGTCTATGCCAGGGAGTCATCGTCCCTCGATCCAATCTTTCAGAGTATCCAGAGTCGTTCCGTGAAGAACTGAGAGGCCGTTTGTCGCGCTCCCATCGTAGCGCCGCCGGCTCGGCGGCAAGTCACGCGCTGCGGCAAATTCACATTTGGCGGCGAGACGCCAGCGCTCCGGCGCGAACGCCCTTAGAATCCCGGATCGAGAATGCTTACAGAAATCGGACATGTCGAAGCGATCTTTCGGTATCCCGTGAAGTCGATGGGCGGCGAACGGCTCGAGGCCGTCGCGATGGGCTGGCACGGCCTCGATGGTGACAGGCGGCTGGCATTCCGAAAGATCAATGACCCCACTGGGTTCCCGTGGCTGACAGCAGGCAAGCTTCCTGACCTGCTCCGGTTTGCTCCGCACCGTGAAGACGGTGCCGAGGGAGACCTTCCGACGCATATCCGCACGCCGGATGGCGAAGTGCTGCCTGCTTTCGGGGAGGAACTGGCCGCGGAGGTCGGACGCCTGCACGGCGCTCCCGTGCAGATGATGCAGTTGAAGCATGGCATTTTCGATGAAGCGACCATCTCCGTGATCGCGCTCGATACGGTGGGCGAGATCACACGGCTCGCGGGCCAGAGCCCGGACGTGCGGCGCTTTCGCCCGAACGTTCTCGTGCGTCTGCTGCGGCCGGCGCCCTTCCAGGAGGACGAGTGGGTGGGCGGTGTGCTCGCGTTCGGCGAGGGGGACGACGCCCCAGCCATAAACGTCACGATGCGCGACCTTCGCTGTTCGATGGTGAACCTCGATCCCGACTCGGCGAGCTCCGCGCCGGAAATGATGAAGGCTGTCGTCCGTGTGCACCAGAACACCGCGGGAATCTACGGCACGGTCACGCGCGTCGGCCGGCTGGCGGTCGGACAGACCATCTTCCTTCGTACGTAGCGCGGCAGTCACAGTTGAAGGCGGTTTCCAGCGTTTACACTTCCGCATGTCCAAAGCGCGTCTCGAAACCTTCAGCGACGGCGTGATCGCCATCCTCATCACGATCATGGTGCTCGAGTTGCGCGTGCCGCATGGGGCGGACTGGAATGCGCTGCGGCCGCTCGTTCCGCTGCTGCTCAGCTACGCGATGAGCTTCGTTTTTCTGGCGATTTACTGGAACAACCATCACCACATGTTCCACACCGTCGACCGCGTCAACGGGCGGATCCTGTGGGCGAACATGCACCTGTTGTTCTGGCTCTCGCTCGTGCCGTTCGTGACCGGCTGGATGGGCGAGAACAACTTCGCGTCGCTGCCGACGGCGTTGTACGGCACCGTGCTGTTGCTGACGGCGATCGCCTACACGATCCTGGTGCAGGTCATCATCGCGCATCAGGGTGAGCACTCGAAGTTGCGCGCCGCCATCGGGAACGACAAGAAAGGGATGATCTCGATGGCGCTTTACGTCGCCGCGATCCCGTTGGCGTTCGTCCATCGTGAAATCGCCTGGGCCATCTTCGTGACCGTCGCGCTGATCTGGCTAGCGCCCGATCGGCGCATCGAGGACAAGATCGAGTCAGGCGCGCTCCGCGGTTAGCACGTGGCCAGGCTTCGACCGTCTTCCGGCTCGTTTCGTGCGCAGCACTTTGGAGTGCGCGTGGCAAAGCCACCGCTTTGGGAGGGCGGTGGAATCGTGACGACACGCAGCCTGTGATCCGCGCACCGTCTTCGCGATAACCGTCATCCCCCTCCCTCCCAAAGCGGTAGCTCGATCGCTACCGCACTCCAAAGCTTCGCGAAATGTGCGGCGAGCGGTGCGAGCATGAACTGCCGACGTCGCGTCAGCGCTTGCGAACGACGAGCGTCGTGGGGCGGAGTGAACCGACCGTCACGATCGCGAGAAAGACCGACGCGATCGCCGATCCGACGGAGCGCGACGTGCAGCCGTTCGCGGCGAAGCTGTCCGCGTATTCGCGGCCGTGGCGGATGTCGTCGATGATGGCCTCGCCGCCCGGCTTGAGCACGCGCGCGATCTCGCCGATGGCCTGCCGCCGTCCCGCCGCGTCGTAGACGTTGTGGATGGCCGAACAGGAGACGATCACGTCGAACGTCGCGTCGGGAAACGGAATCTTGCGCATGTCCGCCGTCTGCACGTCGACGCGATCCGCCACTCCCTCCGCTTCCGCATTCTGCATCGTGGCCTCGGGGCGATTGCCAGACAGATCCTCCGCCTGCCACAGATCGATGCCCGAGGCGGTGCCGGTAGTGAGCCGTTTCGCCGCGCCGACCAGCATGAGTCCGCGTCCGCAGCCGACGTCGAGCACACGCTCGCTTCCTGTCCAGCGATGATTGTCGAGCAACTGCTCGCGCGTGCGCATCTTGCCGATCTTGCTGTCGTACAGCATCCAGATCACCATCAGAAAGCAGCTCACAGCGGGCCACGGCGCGATGTGCGAGAGCGGAAGGATGACGCCGCCGCCTCCGATGTTGCCGGACCACCAGCCGAGTCTTGCGGTAATCCAGATCAGAAAACCGGCCACGGTCACGAGCAGGAGATTGCGAATTACGCCGGGCGCATCGACGCCGTAGTCGGGAGTCTTCATGACGTTACTGTAGCGTTTTCAGCGGACCCATAGCCGATGTGCTAAAACGCTCGGAGGAGCTATTCCATGAAAACCATTGCCAATCTCGCCGCTGCTTTGCTGCTCGCCACCGCGTCGTTCGCCGCCGACGTCCCATCGCCCGCTCCGCCGGCCGAGGGAACCGCGGCGCCAAAGTTCAACCTGCCTAGTCAGGATTCGCCGTCCGTTTCGCTCGACCAGTTCAAGGGCAAGTGGGTCGTCCTCTACTTCTACCCGAAAGACTTCACCTCGGGATGCACACTCGAAGCGCACAACTTCCAGCGCGACTTGGCCAAGTACGAGGCCAAGAATGCGGTCATCGTCGGCGTCAGCGAAGACAATGTCGACTCGCACAAAGGCTTCTGCACGAAAGAGGGACTCAGTTTCAAAGTCCTCGCGGACACGGAGCACAGCGTGGCCACGAACTACGGGTCGCTGATGATGCACGACGGAACCGCGTACGCGTCGCGCAACACGTTCCTCATCGATCCGCACGGCGTGATTCGCAAGGTCTACCTGAAAGCGAAGCCCGCCACGCACAGCGATGAGGTGCTGGCCGATCTCGACGCTCTGCAAGCGAAGAAATAGCTGGTAAGGTGGGCGCGGAGGCTTTCATGTCAAAGATCAATGGAGAAAAAGCGCGCGCCTCGATCGAGTCGCGCCGCCGCACCGCGCAGCGCGAGAAGGATCGCGCCAAGAAGGCCGAGATCGCGCAGAAGACGGCCGCGCATCCAGCCGCGAAGAAGAAGAACGACGCGAAGTAGTCCGGAGCGCGGCGGCTTCGGCCGCCGCTCCCTTTGCTCGGTCAACTGCTTCGCCAGCCTCACCGCTTCGCGCCACGTACGGCGCCCGTTTTGTGCGAAGCACTTTGGAGTGCGGTGGCAAGGCCACCGCTTTGGGAGTGCGGGGGAAAGCGACCTTCGCGCAGACGTCGCAAGCATCAGACGCTGCGAGTCGTCACGATTCCGCCGCCCTCCCAAGCGGTGGCTCGATCGCCACCGCACTCCAAAGCTTCGCGAAATGAGCCACGAGTCGCGCAAGCATCGAACCTGAGATGACAACAATGCAGACACTCCTCATCGTCGATGACGACCCGACCATCGGACTCGGCCTCGCCATAGCGCTCGAGCGCAACGGACGGCGCATCATCGTCTGCCGCGATCTCGAATCGGCGCAGATCATCCTGGCAGCCGAACCCGTCACCGACATCGTCACCGACGTCAAGCTCTCCGGCCCGTTCCGTTTCGAAGGGCTGGAGTTCATCACCGAGATCATGCATGTCGCCCCCTCGGCGCGCGTGATCCTGATGACCGGCCACATCTCCGACGAGTTGGTGGCCGAGGCCGAGAGGCGCGGCGCGGATGCAGTGTTGTCGAAGCCGTTCGGCACCGACGCGCTGGAGCCGTTGCTGAGTGAAGCGTCAGGTGACGAAGCGCCGTCGCTGGTGATCGTGCCGACGCTGGATGAGGTGATCGGCAGCGGCGATCTGCGTCCGCGCTTTCAGCCGATTGTGTCGCTGGCCGATCGATCGATCTATGCGGTCGAGTCACTGGCGCGATATCGGGGCGGCGAGCCGTTCGATCGTCCGGACCTGCTGTTCGCGTACGCGACACGGCGTAAGGATGTGGCCCGTCTCGAGGCGGCATGCATCGAGACGACGATGCGCGCCGCGGTGACGTTTCCTGAATCGATCCGACTGTTCCTCAACATCCATCCCGCCGCGCTAGACGACATCAGCATCGCCGCGACGCTGGCAGCGTCCGCGCGCAAGAACGGCATCGACCTCGCGCGCGTCGTGCTCGAGATCACCGAGCAGCAGGAGCTTCGCCACACTCCTTCCCTCTTCACTGCCATCGAACAACTTCGCGCCCTCGGCGTCCGCTTCGCCTTCGACGATGTCGGCGTCGCCTACTCACACCTGCCGCTGATCGAGAAGATCTGCCCCACGTACCTCAAGATCAGCCAGCTCTTCGGAACCCAATTCGAATCCGATCCAACCAAACTGAAGATCATCCGCAACATCGTCTCCCTGGGCGCCGAGTTCGGCTGCGACATCATCATCGAGGGGATTGAGGATGCATCGTCCGAATCCGCTGCACGCGACCTCGGCATCAGGTTCGGACAGGGGTATTTGTTCGGTCGGCCCGCGGATGCGCCGTGATGTGCATCAATCCCTTCGGATCATCGCGTAGATCGTTGGGGTCACGACCAGCGACAGCATTAGCGCGAAAAGCAATCCACCGATGACGCAGATGGCCAGAGGTTGCAGGAGTTCGGAGCCAGAGCCGAGGGCCAAGGCTAGCGGCAGCATGCCGAGCATGGCGGCCAAAGACGTCATCAGCACCGGGCGGAAGCGGCGGCGGCCGGAACGGCGCAGGGCGGTGGTGAGGTCTTCGCCGGTGCGGAGGTGGTCTTCGACGGTATCGAGCATCAGGATGCCGTTTTTGGAGACGATGCCGACGATCATGATCAGGCCCATCATCGAGACGACGTTGAGCGTCGTGTGCGTGATGAGCAGCGCGGCCAGGCTGCCGGAGAGCGCGAGCACCGCGCCGGCGACGATGGCGGCGGGGTGTGCGAACGATCGGAACTCGACCACGAGCACGAGGAAGACGAGCGCGATGGCCATGCCGAGGGCCACGAGCAATTCGCGGAAGGAACTTTGCTGCTCCTGATAGAGGCCGCCGTACTCGATGGTCGTTCCGACCGGGAGATGGAGCTCGCCGGCGAGACGCGACTTGATGTCCGTGATCGCTGAGCCGAGGTCGCGGCCTTCCAGTCGCGCGGTGACGGAGACGGCCTGGCGCAATCCTTCGCGTCCGATCTCGGTCTGGCCGGGATCGTAGTTGACGCTCGCAATCTGGTCGATGCGGACGTAGCTGTTCGACGACGGCGCCTTGATCGGCAGCGCGCGCAGATCCTGGAGTTGCGGACGCAGCCCGCCGAGGAGGACGCGGATGCCGGTGGCGCGTCCGTGCTCAATCACGCTCGAGACGACGTCGCCGCCGAGGGCTGTCGTCATCGCTTCGTTCACGTCGGCGGCGGTGACTCCGTACAACGCCGCGCGCTGCGGATCGATCTGGAAGACGACGGCAGGACCGCTGACGACAATGCCGTTGAAGACGTCGACGACGCCGCTGACCTTCGCGATCGATGCGGCGATCGCTTCGGCGGTGCGGTGCAGCGCGGCGGCATCTTCGCTGAAGACGCGGATCTCGATCGGCTGCGGTGAGCTGACCAGATCGCCGATGAGGTCGGACAGGATGCCGAGGAACTCGATGCGCAACGCCGGCTCGGTCGATTCAATCTTGCGCCGTAACTCGCTCGTGACGGTGTCCGTCGAGGCGGAGTCTTTCAGTTTCACGGCGAAGTCGCCGGTGTTCGGCTCGGTGACGCCGGCCAGTCCGAGCTGCGCGCCCGTGCGGCGCGAGTATCCGTCCACCTCAGGAGTCTCCTTCAGCATCGCCTCGACGTGGCGCAGCATGCGGTCAGTCTCGTCGAGCGACGCGCCGGGCGGCGCAACGTAGTCGAGGATGAATCCATGCTCCTCGAACGCGGGGAGAAATTCGGAGCCGAGGCCTTTGTAGATGAAAAACGTGAGAACCGCGAGCGCGGCGATGACGATGAGGACGATGCGCCGCCGCTCCAGCGCGTGCGCGAGCAGCCATTCGTAGGCGTCGATGAGGCGCGTGAGAAGCGGACCTTCTTCGGTCTCGTGGTTCCGCGATCCGACGCGTATGAATCGCTCCGCGAGGACAGGCGTAAACGTCAGCGCGAGGAAGAGCGACGTGAGCAGCGCCACGCTCATCGTCAGCGCCAGCGATCGGAAGAACACGCCGGTGATGCCGGTGAGCAGCGCCAGCGGCAGGAAGACCACGACCGGCGTGATGGTGGAACCGATGATCGGGCCCGCAATTTCGCCGATGGCGTTGTGGACGGCGTGCGCGCGCGACTCGCCGCGCGCCATGTGCGTGTAGATGTTTTCGACGACGACGATGGCGTCATCGATCACCAGGCCGATGGCCGCGGCCACGCCGCCGAGGGTCATCAGGTCGAAGCTGAGGCCGACGATCCACATCGCCACGAACGTGACCAGCACCGTGATCGGAATGACCAGCGTGGCCACGAGTGTCGTTCCCCAGTTGCGCAGGAATCCGTACAGGATGGCGACGGAGAGAATGAGGCCGATGAGGATGGCGTCGCGGACGGAGCTGACCGAACTGCTGACGAGCAGCGACTGGTCGTAATACGGCTTGACTTCGACGTCGCGCGGAAGCTGCGCTTTCAGCCGCGCCACTTCTGCTTTCACGCCGTCGGCGACGGTGAGGATGTTCGCGGTCGGCTGCCGCAGGACGTTGAGCAGCACGGCGGGACGGCCGTCCGCGGTGACGATGGTGAAGCGCGGCTCGAGCCCAGGCGTGACGCTGGCGACGTCGCCGATGCGAACAGCGACGTTGTTGACGGTCGTCACGACGATCGCGGCGAGGTCGTCGATCGACGTGGCCTGTCCACTCACGAGCGCGAGCTCGAGTTGATGGTTTTCGTTGATCAGACCCGGCGATGTGATGACGTTCGCGTTCTTCACCGCGTCCGAAACCTGCTGCAACGAGACGCCGCGCGCTTCGAGCCGGGCGCGATCGACGAGCACGTGGTACTCGCGCAACTGCCCGCCGGCGACCTGCACGCTGGCCACACCATCGATTCGCGCCAGCGGCGGACGCAGCGTGACCTCGGCGAGATTGCGCAGTGTTCCGGGATCGCGTTTCGGCGAGGTGATGCTGTAGCCGATGATCGGGAAGACGGCGAACGTGAGCCGGTCGGTGCGCTCGAACGAGGCGCCCGGTGGCAACGATGCGGCGAGCTGCGACACACGCGCCTGCACGATCTGCAGCGTCTGCACGATGTCGGTCTTCCAGTCGAAGAAGAGATCGATCTCGGCCGAGCCGCGCGCGGTCGTGGACTTGATGCGCGCGATGCCGGGGATGCCGCTCATCGCTTCTTCGATCGGCCTGGTGACGGAGACGAGCGTCTGCTGCGCCGGCGCGACGCCGTTCTGCGCGACGATGATGATGCGTGGGAAATCCGTCTGCGGAAAGAGCGCGCGCGGGATGCGCGCCAGCGCGATGAGGCCGCCGATCGAAAGCAGCGCGATGACGAGCAGCACCGCGCGCTTCTGGTTCGAGACGATCGCGCCGAGGTTCATCAGTCGCTTCCCGTCGCGGCCGCGGCGGGCTTCGGCGCGGCGTCAGCGTTCTGCACCTTCGTGCCGTCCGGCAGGCCGTAGTTGCCTTCGATGACGACGGACTCGCCGCCGCGCAGACCCGAGGTGATCTGCGTCCGTTCGCGGCTGTGCGCGCCGGTGGTCACTTTGGCTTCGTGAGCGACCGATTTGGCATCGACGACCATGACCGTGCCGGCGTTGGCGTTCGTGGCGTCGAGCGTGACGGCGGCAGTGGGAACGACGACCGCGTTCGGAACGCCGCCGCTGTTGACGGTGACGCGCGCGGCGCTGTTGGGGCGCAGACGTCCGTCCGGATTCGGCAGCGCGATCCAGAGCTCGACGGAGCGGCTCTGCGGATCGGCGGCGCGTCCGACGAGACTCACGGTTCCCTGCAGCGTCACGCCGGGCAGCGAGTCGGGCTGGATCGTGGCGACGTCGCCGGCGCGAACGTGCATCGATGCGTCGACCGACAGCGGCGCCTTGACGATGACGGTGGAGGTGTCGGCGATGGTGAGCATCTTCGTGCCGGCGCTGGCGAAATCGCCCTGAAAGAGGAACTGGTCGCCGATGACGCCGTCGAACGGCGCGCGGATCGTGGCGTAGCCGGCCTGCGCCGCGAGCGCGGCGAGATGGCCGGCCGCCTGCTGCGCCTTGCTCTGTGCGGCGGCGAGGTCGGAAGGATTGGTGGTGCCCTTGTGCAGCGAGGCCGATTTCTCGGCCAGCCGCAAGTCATCCTCGGCCTTCGCGACGTCGAGTTGCGACGCTTCGAGATCCTTCTTCGAAATGCCGCCCTGCTCGTAGAGCGTCTTGCGGCGTTCGAACGTTTTGCGCGCGTTGTCGAGCGTGCCTTGCGCGTCGCGAACAGCTTTGACGTCCTGCGCGTTGGTCAGCGGGATCGCGCCCTGGCCGGTGTTGGTGATGCCGATCTGTGCTTCGCGCAACGCCGCCGCGGCCTCGGCCTGCTGCGCGGTGAGATCGCGCGACTCGAGCACGGCCAGAACGTCGCCGCGATGGACGACGCGATTCTTCAGCAATCCCATCTGCGCGATCTGCGCGCTGACTTTCGGACTGAGCGTCGCCTCCTGCCGCGCGCTGATCGTGCCGACGAGATCGAGCGGCTGCGCGATCGGGCCGATCTCCGCTTTCGCGAGCCGCACGCTAACGATCGGCTGCGCGGTTTCGTCGGCCGCGGCAGTACTGCGGCCATGCCAGCACCAGCCGGCGATGATCAGGACGAGCAGTCCGACGGCGGCGCCGATCTGCACGCGGCGGCGTTTCCAGACCGGCTCCTCTTCTTCAACGTTAACGACTTCGACTTCGCTCATTCTCCGGCGGCCTCCTGCAGATGGGCGCGGGCGATCTCGAAATCGAACAACGCCTGCTGGTAATTCGTTCGCTGCTGGGCGAGCGTGGTGAGCGCGTCGGTGACTTCAAGGATCGGCGCTTCGCCGGCTCGATAGCGGGCGATGGAGATGTCGACGTTGCGCAGCGCGTCGGCGACCGCGGCGCGGGCATTGTCGACGCGGCGAATCGCCGTGAGCGCCTCTTCACGTGCAGCGGCAAACTGCACATCGAGATCGCGCCGCGTGATGTTGAGCAGGTTCTCCGCCGCTTGCGCTTTCAATTCGGCCTGACGCTGTTTCGCGCGTCCGATACCCCAATCGAAAATCGGGATGACGAGATTCGCGGTGGCGAGGTAGCCGCGATGCTGGCGAATGTCCGAGGGGTGGAGCGACGGCGAATCGAAACCTTCGTCGACGGCGTAACTCAACGCCGGCAATCTGCCCGCGCGTGCGACACCGATGTCGGATCGCGCGGCGCGCAACTGCTGCTCGGCCTGCGTCAGTTCGGGACGGCCCGCGGTGATCGCGGGCGTGAATCGCTCGATGTCCACCACCGTCGGTTGCGGGTTCAGATCAGAAACGGTCAGCGGCTGCGGCGCGCGGATGCCTGTGAACACGCGCATCGCGGCGAGCGCCTGCGTTTCCTGCAAGCGCGCTTGTTCGACATCATCGCGCCGCTGCGCGGTCTGCAATCGCGCGCGAATGGCATCGACCTCCGCCAGCTCGCCGGCATTGTGCTGCAACGTCGTGACGCGCTCGAATTCCTCAGCAGCGGCGAGGGTCTCCTCCGCGCTGCGGCGTTTCGCCGTGGCCAGGCCGAGGCCGAAGTAGGCCTCGCGCACGCCGCGCACGAGCGCGCGCCGCGCGACCTCGGTGCCCGCATGCGCGGCGGCGAGCAAGGCGCGGCTGCGCGCGATGGCGGCGCGCATGCCGAAGTCGAGCGAACCTTCGACACCGACGAGCTCCTGATATTCGCGCGCGGCATTCGCGGCGATGAAGGATGGATCGGGCGCGCCGGGATGCAGCGGCTTGTTGAACGTCGCCGTCGACGAGCTGCGCACGCGCGGCAGCAGCGCGGCGCGCGATTGCGTGAGATCGAGCGCGGCGGTCTGCTCGTCGATGAGAGCCTGCTGATAGGCGGTGGCTTGCTGCAAGGCCGCCTGCGTCGCACTCTGAACCGTCATCGGTTGCGAAGCGGCGGAAGCGGGCGGCGTGCTCGGCACGCCGGGAAGAGACGGCGCCTGCGGCTGCGACGTGGAATTCGATGCAGCCGGCGTCGACGGCGCGGGTGAAGGCGCCGGTTGCGCGGGCGGCGTTGTCTGCGCGGATGCACTGCCGGCCGCGAACAGAAGGGCGGCGATGAGCAAGCAGCCGCGCAACGCGCGCGCGTCATCGTTGAATCGATCGCGTCTCAACATACTCCGTACGAATGATTGCAATTCCGAGGCAATACCGGTCCGCCGGCGCGGGCTGCGCGCGGCGGACCGAAGTGGATGGGTGGCTGCTCGTCAGTGCTTCTTCTCTTCCTTCGCTTCTTTCTTCTTCTCGTCGGCTTCTTTCTTCGCGCTCTCGTGTTCGACGGCGACGATCTTACCGTCGATGGCATCGACGTTCACTTCCGTGATGGCGGTCTTCGAGGTCTGAATGTCGAATGAGTAGATCAGTTTTCCGTGCTCGCGCTCCAGCTCACTGCTCTTCACCGTGCCCGGAGCCTTCTTCAGCGCGATCTCGCGGGCTTTCTCAAGAGAGATTTTCGCTTCCTTCTGCAACGTGGCCTGATCTTCCGTCTTCTTTTTCGTATCCGCGGCGTGAATGGCCGCGGTTCCAATACCGAATACTGCGATGAGCGTCAACACTGCGATTCTCGATTTCATCGTTACTTTCCCTCCTTCCGCCGAAGCGGGAGCAGATGCTGAGCCAAAAACGATGAATGGCCGATAAACCAGCGTCATCGTGCACGAAGAGCGTAATGCGGATCCGCTGGCGCCTTCCCTTCAACCGTGAGAATGATCACTCCCGTGTCCGGCGTCGTTGGCGCAGCGATGAAACCGATCGCATCCGGAGTGGCCGCGACTGCCCTGACCATCTCCTCGACACTGCCAATCACGCGCGGCGCGTTGGCCACGCGCCCGCGGAAGACGGCGCCGAGCCACCATTGCGAATAGTCGATGTCCGACATGTGCACGAGGTGATCGAGGAAGAGCCGGCCCTCGGCGGTGTCCATCGGCCGCACGAACAGGATGACGCGATGTCCATTGCGCCATCGGCTGATGTCGCCGAGAAAAATGCGGCGAAGGTCGCCCGCGGAAACGTCGCGCATCGGATTCTTCGCGCTGACGACAAACGAGATGCTCGCCGGAACCGGTTCCTCTCCCTGCGAGCTCGCGGCAAGGAGGAGCACGATGGCGACCGTCAGCGGGCACACTCGCATGGCCATCAGAATGAAAAGGAAACCTCGGCGCGGATCAGACTCTCGCGATGCGGCGCTGCAAGTTGTTGCGTTCGAAAGTCTCCTTTCAGCGCCAGCCTGCGGTTGAAATCCCAACGCACGCCGGCCGACCATGCGTTCTGGTTGTGAACGTCGCTCAGATACTGCTCTCCCGGCGCGACGTGGAGATGATCGAGGAGAAAGTACGGACGGAACGCCTTCAATCGACCGCGCGGCCTCCACGAGGCCAGCACGTACCAGCCGCGCGTGACGAACTCCTGGTCTGCTCCCAACGGCGTATGGGCCATCCGCGCGAACTCGCCGCGCAGTTCAACGCCTCCACGAACGAACGAAGAGAAGACCGTGGCATCGAGCTCCTGCATCGTCTGACCCGGAGCGCGGATCCGGCCGACGTACCCCGCCGCTCCCGCTTCGAAGCCGGTGAGCGCATCGGGCGCCACGCTGACCAGGAAGAGTCCGGCCGGCGAGATTCCGCGGCGAAAGAGCGGCTGAATGTCATCACGCTCGCTGCCGCGCGCGGCGCCCACGCCGACGCCGTATTCAGCGCCGAGCGCGCCCGGAACGCGGCCCGAAGCCCAGGCGCCGTCAAAATGCAAAGGCCAGGCACCTCCCTGCGATTCGCGATTGGCGATCGACGGCACATCGATCGGCGTCTGCAGAAAGCGGCTGCGGTGCTCGCGCTCGTTCCATTGGACGATGCCGGTGTGGATCTGTCCGATCTCCAGCCGGAGGCGATCCGAGGGATTGTAGGCAGCGTAGAAGCGCTCCAGGTTCGTATCGAAGCGCGCGTCTCTTTCGAGATCGACGTTCTCGGCTTTGCCGCCGTGCTGAATCAGCGCTTCGGCGAACGCGGACCAGTTGTTGGAGATCTGCGCGGACGCGTAGAGGTCCATCTCGCCGCCTTCATATTCGACCGCGCCGCCCTCGGAGGGATGGCTGAGAACGATGTCGGCAAACGCGCCGAGGCGGAAGGCCGGATAGTGGACGGCGGGCGGCGGCGCGTCGTCAGCGCGCGCCGATAACGCGCACAACAGTACGCCGATGAGCGCAAGTGCCGCGCCGAAGGGGCGGTTCATGGACGAGAATCTACCGCAGTCGCTCAGTGCCCGCCGAATCGCCACGTGATTCCCGGCCGGATGAGGAGCGCGTGATTGTTGTCGTAGCTCACGCCGAGGGAGACGAAAAGCTTCGCGTTGACGTGGTAGCGAACGCCGATCATCGCCGACGTTTCGCCGCTGGCCGCTTCGGCCGGAATCGGCGGTCCCGACGGCGCGGGAGCGCCTTCTACCGTTTCGCCCGTCGATGACGTGTTGCCGAGAAACTCGCCGACGATGTCGTATTGCGGCGATAGATGAAACTCCTCGGCGATCGCATAATCGATGATGTTCTTCAGATGCGTCCCCGATGGCTTGCCAATGACGGTGTAACCGAGGTTCCCGTGAACATCGAGGCGCCCGAGTCGTTTGCTGGCGATCGCCCAGAGGGTGCCATCCGTTTTGCCGGTCCCGATCTTACGATTGCCCGCCGTCGGCAGCTTGATTTCGCCCGCCACCGCGAAGGCCGGCATTCCGCCTTCTTCGGGAAGAAGCAGATGCGTCAGCGTCACTTCGATATCACCGAATCCGCTGGAGGACGGCCCGCTCTTCGGATTGATCGACGTCCCCAACACCGGTTCGACGGCGATCTCCGTTCGAGGCGTCAGACCGTATTCAAAGACGAACGGAAAGGCGCGTTCCGTTCCTTCGTGCGAGGTCTGAAACTCTCCGGTCAGTTCGATTTTGAAAACGCCCTGCGGCAATGGCCGCGCGGTCTCGGTTTCCAGCGGCTGCGACGCGAAGGCGGTTCCGGCTGCGAGCAGAAACAGTGTTGCAGAAAGAGCTTTCATGCAATCCAACGTAGCCGCTGGCAGATGACGGATGGATGAACTACCAGTCCTGCCGTTCATGATGTGTTTCGGCGAATGAGCGACACTAGAGCGGATGTTTCACTCCGTCCGCGCGCGATTGACGCTCTGGTACACGGCCATCCTGGCGCTGGTGCTGATCATCTTCAGCGCGGTGAGTTACGTGCTGCTGGCGCGCGCGATTCGCGCGGAGAACGATGCGTCGCTCGCCGACACGGCTCATGAATTCGCCGCCGCGTTCGATCCGGCCGACCGTTCGCGCGGCCGCGACGTGCTGCTCGACTTCCGCTACAGCGACCGCCAGATTCTGGTGTTGTCGCCGAAGGGCGAGATCGTGGCCGGGTCGAACAAGATCGGCTCCGAGGAACGGACGCGGATTCAGTCATTCATCCGCGCCGGCGGCACCGGCTTCGATACGATTCCCGGAGGCGAAGAGAGTGACGGAGTCCGCATCATCGCCACGCCGATCAACGTCGTCGGAACGCGCTACACGGTAGTCGTGGCGCGCGATCTCAGCGAACAGGCGGACCGTCTGGAAAGCGCTGCCCGCGCCGTTTTCTTCGGCATCCCGCTGGCGCTCATCGTGGCCGCGGCCGGCGGATACCTCCTGGCCAGAAAGAGTTTTGCGCCCGTGACGACGATGAGCCTGAAGGCGCGGCAGATCGGCGCGGAGACGCTCGACGAACGGATCGAAATCGGCAACGAGCGCGACGAGCTGGGCTTCCTGGCCGCGACGCTCAACGGCCTCCTCGAACGCCTGCAGCTCGCCTTCGAATCGCAACGGAGGTTCATGGCCGACGCGTCGCACGAGTTGCGCACGCCGATCGCCATCATCCAGGGCGAAGCGGACGTGGCCCTCGCACGCGATCGCGACGCCGCCGACTATCGCGAGAGCATCGAGGTGATGCAGCGGGCCGCGCGGAAGCTGACGCGCATCGTGCAGAACCTCTTTCTGCTCGCGCGCGGCGACGCCGGCCGCTACCCGATCACGATGTCGCGCTTCTACGTCGGCGAAGTGGTCGCCGATTGCATCCGCGGCATGCGCAGCGTAGCGCAGGCCCGCGGCGTGGCGCTGAGCTGCTCGGCGCCGGAGGACATCGTCATCGTCGCGGACGAGGAACTCATTCACCGCCTGGTCCTGAACCTCGTGGAGAACGCGGTGAAGTTCACGCCCAGCGGAGGAAAGGTCCACGTCGACGTTCACGCCGGCGATGGCAACTGCACGATCCGCGTGGCCGACACCGGCCCGGGAATCGCGCCCGCCGATCAGAGCCGCATTTTCGAGCGGTTCTTCCGCGGCGACCGCGCCCGCCCCCAGGACGCCGGCGGCGCCGGGCTCGGCCTGCCGATCGCACGATGGATCGCTGAGGTTCACGGCGGCGAACTGCGGCTGGAACATTCGGATGGCCAGGGGACGGCGTTTGAGGCAGTCCTTCCGGTCGATCGTCGAATTCCGTGACCGTTTCGACGCTCACAATACGCGCTGGTTCACCGCCCGTTTAGCCCCGCCGGAGCACTCTGCCTGCGTAAAGCCACGTCGTCGTTTTTCCGCAGACGCCAGCGCACTGAACATTCTGATGCTATTCATTATCGATTTTGACGGCACTGTCGCGCCGGCAGACACTGTCGACGCTCTTCTTGAAAAGTTCGCCGATCCCGACTGGCTCCGCATCGAACAGGAGTGGGTGGAGGGCAGGATCAATTCGCGCCAGTGCATGGCCGCGCAATTGGCCCTGGTATCGGCCGACGAGCTCACGCTGCGTACGTTCCTCGAAAGTGTGATGATCGATCCGGCGTTCGCCGAGTTCGTCCGCCATGTCTCTCCTTTCGCGGATCTGGCGATTGTCAGCGATGGTCTGGACTATCCGATCGTTCGCGCTTTGCGGAAAGCCGGCGTCTCGATCCCCGTATATGCAAACCGGACCGAGTTTCGCGAGCGCGGAGTCGGTATTTCCTTCCCGTTCAGCAGACCGTCATGCACCGTCAAGAGCGGCGTCTGTAAATGCAGCGTCGCCCAAACCGTCGATGCAGGACGTGGTCTGACCTCGGTCCTCATCGGAGACGGCCGGTCCGATCAGTGCGTAGCCCATCAAGCCGATTTCGTCTTCGCGAAAGGTTCGCTCATCACGTATTGCCGGGACAATGGCATCCCATACACACCATTCCAATCGTTCGCCGATGTTCTCGCCGCGATCCGCGGGTGGCCGGTGGTGCCTCAATTCCCGGTAAAGGAGAAGCAATGTCCGTTGGTAGTAGCGTAGCCGAGGTCTCTGCGGAGACAGCGGAGCTGCTCGACAAAGACAGCCGCTATTGTTCTTATGGTGACACCGTTCACTACGCCGATCCGCCAAAGATCTTCGAGCGTTGCGATGGCAGCTATCTTTTCGATGAGCGCAACACGCCATATCTCGATCTGCAGATGTGGTACTCGGCCGTCAATTTCGGTTACAAGAACCGCCGGCTCAACGACGCTCTGAAGCGGCAGATCGACACGCTTCCTCAACTGGCCTGCCAATACCTTCACAGCGAGAAGGTCGAGCTCGCGGAAGCGCTCTGCAAGGTGATGGAAACGCGCACCGGATTGAAAGGACGCGTCCATTTCAACGTCGGCGGCGCACAGGCAGTCGAGGATTCCCTGAAACTGGTGCGCAATGCTACCGGCAAGAATCTCAACTTCGCCTTCATGGGCGGCTACCACGGCCGGACTCTGGGCGCATCTGCGATCACATCGAGCTATCGCTACCGCCGCCGCTTTGGACACTTCTCCGACCGCGCGCAATTCATCCCGTTCCCGTACTGCTTTCGCTGCCCCTACGATAAGAAGCCGGAGGACTGCGGCCTCTATTGTGTCCAGCAGTTCGAGAAACTCTTCGATACCGAGTACCACTCGGTCTGGGACAGCAAGGCCTCCCAATGCGAGTTCGCGGCGTTCTACATCGAGCCCATTCAGGGAACAGGCGGCTACGTCATTCCTCCCAAGGGATACTTCGAGGAGCTCTCCCGCGTCCTGCGCGAACGCGGGATCCTGATCGTGGTCGATGAAATCCAGATGGGCATTCATCGCACCGGAAAGTTCTGGTCGTTCGAGCATTTCGGCCTCAAGCCCGACATCGTGGTCTTCGGAAAGGCGCTTACAAACGGACTGAATCCTCTTTCCGGCGTCTGGGCGCGCGAAGAACTGATTTCGCCGCAGACGTTTCCGCCCGGCTCGACGCACTCAACATTTTCTTCAAACACGCTCGGAACGGCCACAGCGCTCGAGGTCATGCGCATGGTTTCCGAATCCGACTATGAAGGAGACGTCAACGCCAAAGGCGCTTACTTTTTAGCGCGCTTACAGGACCTGAAGGCGAAATGGCGCATGGTCGGCGACGTCGACGGTATCGGCCTGGCCCTTCGCATCGAGATGTGCGAGGCCGACGGTTTCACACCCAACCGGAAAATCACCGATGCGATCTTCGCAGAGGGGCTGAAAGGCGATATTCCGGCGCGCGGCTCGATGTACGGTCTCGTTCTCGACGTCGGCGGTTACTACAAGAATGTGTTCACGCTCGCTCCCTCGCTGCACATTACGGAAGACGAAATCGACCTCGGCATGGAGCTCCTCGAATCGCTGTTCGAGCGCTGCGGTGCTTGCTGAGCTCTCATTGCAATCATGCGCATAGGAATCCATGAAGTCGCCGAGGATCGCCGTCAAACGGGCATCCTGCTCGTGCACGGCATCACCGGTTCACCGGCGGAAATGAAGCCGCTCGTGCGGAAGCTGACCGCCGAGGGATTCGAGGTGGCTTGTCCGCCGCTCGCGGGTCACTGCTCGACGCTGGCCGAGCTCAAACAAACTCGCTGGACGGATTGGTACAACTCGCTCGAAATCGCTCTCGACGATCTGCGAACGCGCTGTGAAACGGTCTTCGTTTCAGGATTATCGATGGGTGCATTGCTCGCGCTGAAATTGGCGGCCGAGCATCCCGATCTCGTTACGGGCGTGGCCACGTTGTCGGCGACATTCTTCTATGACGGCTGGAACGTCCCGCGGCTGCGCCAGAGATTTCTCCTTCCGCTGGTCATCTATTCACCGCTTCGATTTTTCCTTTCGTACCACGAGCCGTCGCCGTACGGAATCAAAGACGACCGCATCCGCACGATGATCGATGCCGTCTACCGCGGCCAGTGCGAGGGATTGCCGGAAACGTACGGCTACTCCGAATTTCCCGGAGTGACCATCCGCGAGACCTTTCGTCTGATCGCCGCGGCGAAACGCGAACTGGCCGCAATCGCTGCGCCGCTGCTGATCGTTCATTCGACCGAAGACGACATGGCCAGTCTCAAGAACGCGGCGTTTCTTGCCGACAGCGTTTCATCGCGGCTCGTCGAGAAGTTTTATGTCGACGACACCTACCACGTCCTCACGCTCGACAAGCGGCGCGACGACGTAGCAGCACGTGTGGCCGGCTTCTTCGTAAGGCTGCACGAAACGAGAGCCATTTCAAGCGAACCGCAACTGGCCACAATGGAGAGCGCATGACGCCCACGCCGTTCGAGAGAGTACAGGCCGTGTTGGCGAAAAAATATTCGCTCGCGCCCGACGCAATTTCTCCCCAGTCGACCCTGGAAAGCCTCGGGCTCGACTCACTCGACCTCATCGAGTTGCTGTTCGACGTCGAGGATGAGTTCGGGATTCGCATTCCGCAGGACGGTGGAGCGGCACTCAAGACGGCGACCATTCAGGACATCATCGACAGCGTGCAAAAGCTCGTGCCCGAAACGCCGGCCTGATTGCGCGCGGCTAGACGATTCCATGTCCAGGCTGGCCACCGCTCTCTGGGTCATCAATATTTTTCTCGATACAGCCGGACATCTCTCGTTCAAAGCCGCCGCGGCCGCGAAAGCAGCTGATCAACGGGGGTCGTGGCTGAAGATGCTGCGCTCGGGATACTTGTGGGTCGGACTTGTATGTTTCTGCCTGGAGTTTGCCGTGTGGTTCGCGCTCCTGTCGCTCATCCCATTGTCGCAGGCCGTGCTGGTCGGCTCGATCAATATCGTGGTGCTGATGATCGCGGGACGACTGCTGTTCCGCGAACGGCTTGACCGCCTGCGCGTCGGCGGCATGATTCTCATCGCGGCCGGCGTCGCACTTGCGGGCGGTGGCTTATGAACCGCAGGCGAATCGCGATCGGTTTCTGCGCGCTGGTGCTCATCGATACCTGGACGCAGATTTCCTTCAAGCTCGCGTCGCGGCAGACCGGTGAATTCATCATGAATACGCGCTGGCTTAGCGCCGCGGCCGTCAGTCCATTCATTTACGCGGCCATTGCTGGATACGCGTTCGCCTTCATTGCCTGGATGACGCTGCTCGAACATGCCCCGGTCGGACCGGCGTTTGCGGCGTCGCACCTCGAAGTGGTGACGGTGCTCATGCTTTCGGTGCCGCTGTTCGGCGAGCACCTTTCGGTTGGAAAGGTGGCCGGCGCCGTGTGCATCGTCACCGGAATCATCATGCTCAGCCTCAGCGAATCACGACCGCCTCTGCCCGATCATGCGTGACGCGTGGCGGGAAGTTCCGCCGACCGCCGGCCTGCCGTTGCACTGGCGCGACTTCAATCCACGCCGCAAGTCGCCGTCACTCGACGAATCATTGGCGGCGTTTCTCGACGTTCCTTCGGTGCAGCTCGAATGCTCGGGGACGGCGGCTTTGGTCATCGCCCTGACGACGCTCAAGCGCGCCAGCAGCCGGCGTTCGGTGATCGTTCCGGCATATACGTGTCCGCTTGTCGCGCTGGCCGTTCTGCATTGCGGCCTCGAGCCTGTTCTGTGCGATCTCGCTTCCGGAACGTTCGAATTCTCCGCAGAAACACTGGAGCGCTTATGCGGCAGCGATACTCTCGCCATCATCGCCACACACTTGGGCGGACGAGTCTGTGAGCTCGCGCGTGTAACGAGCATCGCCCGGCGTCATGGCGCATTCGTGATCGAGGACGCCGCACAGTCGCTTGGCGCGTCATGGCGCGGCAGGAAAGCCGGGACGATCGGCGACATCGGCTTTTTCAGCCTCGCGGCCGGCAAGGGCCTGACGTTGTATGAGGGCGGCATTCTTTTGGCGCGCGACGCCGTCTTGCGCAAGGCGCTGAAGGAGACGAGCGGGGAGCTCGCGCCGTATCGGTTGCTGTGGGAATGGCGGCGGTCACTGCAATTGATCGGCTACGGATTGTTCTATCGTCCTGCGATGCTGCGTTTCGCGTACGGAGCACCGCTGCGACGGGCACTGCGCAAGGAGCGAATGATCGAAGCAGTCGGTGATGATTTCTCATCCGCAATTCCGTTGCATCGCGTCGGCTCGTTCCGCCGCAACGTCGGAGCGCGGGCGGCCGCGCGGTTACCGCTGTTTCTCGACGCGCTCGCGATGCAGGGCGCCATTCGCAGAAGGCTGCTGCAGTCAATTCCGGGGATAACGGTGATCTGCGACGCGGACCACACGCGGGGCACCTGGCCCTTCTTCATGATCGTGATGCCGACCACTGAGGCGCGGGACCTCGCGCTCAATCAACTGTGGACGGCGGGCGTCGGCGTGACCCGCCTTTTCATTCACGCATTGCCCGACTATCCATACCTACAGGCGCAACTCGGCGTCAGCGATGTTCCCAACGCGCGCGACTTCGCGGCGCGCATGCTGACCGTTTCGAACAGTCCGTGGTTGCTAGAAGCCGACTTTCATCGAATCTGCTCCGTGCTCTCGGACGCCGCCGGTGCGAGCTTCGCCAACAGCCGCTGATTGACGGCGCGGTGCTGTTGCTGCCAACTGCTCAACAAGTCGTTAGGAATCTCCGGTTGCCGATCCAGCAGTGTCAGGATGCGTTTCCAGAGGCTCGCATACTGATACGACGATACTTCGCCCGTCACATCGCTGGCGACGACGACTTTCTTGATCATGTCGATTCCCTGCTCCAGCTCCTCCAGCGTCATGACGCCCTGATCCCAATTCGTCTGTACGACCGACGGCCCGAGGACGTCCTTGTCGATCGAGAGATAGACCGGCGCTTTCCACGTCCGCGATTCTAAGGCAAAGCGGTCGAGCAGTTCGCCTGCGGATTGAAATGACCGGCTATCGCGGATACCAAGACGCTGCAGTGCGCGCAGATCCCGTCCAACGCACCAGTAGCGAACACGGCCTGAATGAAGGGGCAGGAGATGGTTCTCCCATCTGTGCCATCCCTCAACATCGCTCGATGTGATACCGAGCACGTGGACACAGGTGACAAACGGAAGACGGCTGACGTGCGACACCCACGACCCACAATGGATTCCGAAGGGGTAGCGCATGTTGTCGGGATGATTGTCGAAGACGACGACCTGTACGGGCGATTTGAGGGCGCGCAACCGTTCGATCAAAAGATAGCTGACGTGGTGATAGTCGCCGCTCCCCAGAAACACCGTGGGAGGAGCGGCCGGGATGTCTTCGCCCAACGCGCGCAAGGCCGCCATGCTGCAGCCGAAACGAATCGATTCCTGGCGATGGCGAAGCGGAATTGTGTGGGTGTCCGAAAGCCCGTGTACGGAACCGTCAAAATCGAGAATGAGTGGCCGCGTCATCGTTGACTCTCGAACAGGCGTTTCGACCGCACAAGTAACGCCCGAAGAAACGGATTGCGAACGTAGACAAGGTGCCGGGTGAATGTGAACTCCGCCCCGAGCTCGCGCTTTACGTCCGGATCGGTCCAGCCGGCGACGTAATAACGAAGGCCGTGCGCCAGCGCGTACTCCAGATTGTGAAACCAGCTCACGGTATAGAGATTGTGATCATGCGCCTGCGGGTACGCAAAGCCGATGTACTTGTCGATCAGCATGGTGTTCGTGCGAAAACAGAGATTGAAGCCGATCAGCGCATCTCCCGTGTAATGGAGAAAGACAATTCCGCCGCTGCCTGGGTCGAGAAACAAAGCGCGGAAGAAGTTCTCCGTCAGAAGATCGAAATGGATCTCGCTCTGGCGGTAGACGTTTATGTAGAGCTCGTAAAGCCGCGCCATCATCTCCTCGGTGAACAGTGAGCTCCCGGCGAGAACCTCCTCGAAGCGTAGTCCGGACGCTGACCGCAGCTTCCTCCGCAGATTCTTACGCCGCGCGTGAGAGCGCCGCGCGAGAAACTCTTCCACCGACGCAAAATCGATCGGAACGTAGGCCAGCGCCTGCCCCTCCAACGTTACGAATCCGAGCGCGCCGCAGGCTTCGGCAAGCCGCTGCGACCACGCATGCGCTTCCTCCCCCACCAATACGGAATCGACGGGGATGTCTTTGATGATTACGAATGGATAATCCGCACCGACGTTGTCGATGATGCATTGGGCCACCTTTTCTGGCGTGGCCTCCGCCGGAAAAAGCGCGTATTCGGAAACCGTCGTTCCGACGAAGCATGTCCGCGCGTGAAGCAACCGGCGCCATGTCGTTGCAAAGGGCAGAGCATCGATGAGTCGCCGAACCCAAGGATCGACGGTGGTCAGCAGATCGAACGATGCCGAAAAGGCCGGGATGCCGGAACAGAGATCGAGCGCGCGAAATCCTTCTGGAGGATGCACGGCAAATGCGCGAACCAGCGCGATCGGCTCGATGAGGTTGTGATCCATCAGAATGCCTGCGTCGTGGAGATCGACCACACGGCGCCGCGCCGGCTGTGCGGACTGTTATTGAACGCGTAGGCCCAATCGATGCGGATCAAGGCCGCATTCAGCCGGGCGATGCCGAAGCGCAATCCGGCGCCGGCGTCGCTTTTCATTCCGCGAAATGGTCCGTCGCTGGCTTGTCCACTATCGACGAAGACCGCGGCGCCGGGGCCGAAGAGCTGGAGCAATTCACGGCCGAGAAAAATCCGGTGCTCGGCGTTCAGAATGAGGCGGCGGCGCCCTTCGAACGCGAAATCCGGATACGCGCGTAGACCGCTCTGCCCGTCCGCAAGAAACTGCACGTCGCGGTCGAGTTGCCAGCCCAGATCGACGCGCGCGCGGGTGACGAACGCCTGCGGAAAATGCGTATCGATGCGGACGACGGAGCGGCCATCGAACGAGACGATCGTGTTCCGATCGCGCGGCGCGCGAGTCGACGCACTGATCTGACCGATCACGAACGAGCGCTCGCTGAACGCGTAACCAACTCCCGCCGCGGCGCGAAGGCGCACCGTCAACGGACGACCCTGCCACGGCGGCGACACCGCGGCGCGAAGACTGGTGAAGCGGCCGAGGTTGAAATCCTGGTCGCGAATGTCGCGGTCGACGTAGTTGAGCTTCAGATACCGCAAGCCCGTCCAGTCGTAGCCGCCCTCGATAAAGCGGAAGTGGCGCGAAGTCGGGATGAGGTCGTGCGGGCGCTCGGACAATTGCGCGAACGCGTCGTCGCTCAGATCGATCCCTCCGATGAGGCTCGAAGAGCGGGTCGGGTCCGCGTGCAGCACGAAGGAGCGGAACAGCGAGAGCTGGCGGTGCTCGTGGCGGAAGCGGGACGCTACCGATCCCTGCGCGAAGATTCGTTCGTTCCGGAGCAGATGATCTGCAAGCACGCCGGCGGTCCACGGCGCCGTATACGAGTCCATCGGGCGATCGACCGCGATACGCTCTTCGTCGCCGTCCGAATTCTTCGAGTAGAGAGTATCGAGCCGCCAGTGCGGGCCGAAGATGGCGGGATGGATCACCTCGATGGCGGCAACGTTTCGTTCCAGACCGTGCTCGCTGTGTACGTTGATCGCGGCGCCGGAACCGAAGAGATCGAGCTGCGTCACATCGGCCGAGTACGTGGCGATGCCTCCCTCGTTCGAGAAGTCGGCATTGGGGACGGTGGTCAGCGCATCGTGCGTGACGACCGAAACGTCGACGACGCCATCGTGCGGCGCGGATGCGGTGACAGAGACGCTCTCCAGAAAATCGAAGAGCCGCAGGTTGCGCTCCGTCTCGGCGAGCAACGCCGGATCGAACGGGGATCCTTCGCTAAAAAGCAGAAACCGCCGCAGCAGCGCGGCGCGCGTCTGGACGTGGAGCAGGTTGAGGAGATTGTAGATGCGTCCCTGCCGCGCTTCGGCATCGCTGTAGACCGGCACCGCGTCGATGACGATGCGGCCGACGCGAAGCGGTTGCTCCGCGCCGGCGCTTGTTGACGCCATCGCAACCAGCAACAGCCACGGAATCGATCGGCGCAGCACTAGCCGCTCGTAACACAACCTACATGACGCGCTCGTGAAGACGAATCCTTGTGACCTTCACCGGCGAATCCACTAACCTATCGCGATGCGAATTCTCGTAGTCGAAGACGATCCCGACATGTCGCGGTTCATCGCGCGCGGTCTGGGAGAGCAATCGTATGCCGTGGATGTTGCGGCAACCGGGGAGGCCGCGCTGGAAGCGGCGACCGCCGCGCCGTATGACGCGATCATCCTCGACGCCATGATCCCGCCGCCGGACGGTTTCGAAGTCTGCAGGCAATTGCGCGCGCAGTCGATCGACTCGACGATCCTCATGCTCACGGCGCGCGACTCGCTGGCGGACCGCGTCGAAGGTCTCGATTCCGGCGCCGACGACTACCTCGTGAAACCGTTCGAGTTCGCCGAGTTGCTGGCGCGGTTGCGGGCGCTGCTCCGCCGGCGCGGCACGAGACAATATCCCGTCGTCGAAGTCGGCGACCTCCGCCTCGATACGCGTTCGCACCGCGTGACGCGCGGCGGCGATGAGCTGCAGTTGACGACCAAGGAGTACGCGCTGCTCGAGTATCTCTCCATCAACTCGGGTCGCGTCATGGGACGCGAGGAGATCGCCGAGCACGTATGGAACGAGCAGTTCGATCCGTTCTCGAATCTCATCGAGGTCTACATCGGCCGTCTGCGCCGCATCGTCGACCGCGAACGCGACGTGAAGCTCATCCACACCATCCGCGGTTCCGGCTACATCCTCGAGCCGCGCGATCCGGCGCATTCATCGGTGGTTTAGCGCGGAGCGGTCAGGCTCGCCTCGGGTGAAGAGTGAAATGAAAAGCGAAGACGTGAAGGGTGAAGTTTCCGAGTTTTCACTCTTCACTCTTCACCCTTCACTCTTTTGTTTTAGTGCTTCGCCTTTTCCTTGGCTTCGAGCTTCTTCTCCGCCGCTTCCTTCGCGGCGTTCTCGTGCTGGACGTCCACGACCTTGCCGTTCATGGCGTCGACATTGACCTCGGTTACGTCCGTCTTTGACGTGGCGATGTCGAACGAGTAGATCCACTTCCCTTTCTCGTTCTCGAGCTCTTCGCTCGTGACGGTGCCGGGCGCCTTTTTCAGGGCCGTGGCGCGGGCCTGAGCCATGGTGATTTTCGTATGCGGCGGCTTGGCCGTCGTGGCAGCAAACGCGCCGCAGGTGACGATGGTGGCGAATGCAAATGCGGTGGTGATTTTTCTATGCATGTGTTGTCCCCTTTTTTGTTTGTACATCGCACGGGAAAACGCCCCGCAATGCAATGTCATTGCGTAAATTTTCGATGAATGGCAACGGCAGAGCACCGTTCATCCAACGTTCATCCGCGCGGCTGATAGGCTGCGTGTCATGAAGCGCATCACACTGCTGATTCTCCTCGCCGCACTGCCCGCGTACGGGGCGGACGATTGCCACATCGTCTGCATCGCGAAGCGCGAAGCGGTCCGGTACGTGCGCGATGCGAAGAGTCTGGCCGCGGCGCCGCTGCATTGGGATCGGAAGGAGTGGACGCGATTCGGCGAAGGGAGTGCGGCCGTGCTCGCGCTCTACGCGACCGACCGGCAGACGTCGGACTACGTGCAAAGGCATCGCTCATCCTCGACGAACCAATTTGCCAAAGACATCACGCCGTTCGGAGGACATCGCGCGTGGCAGTTGTCCGTGTTGATGATCGCTGCCGGCGCGGGCATTCACGATCCGACACTTCGCGACGCGGGCCGTGATTCGTTCGAGTCGGAGTTGCTCGCGGCAGGCATCGTCACGCCGCTGCTGAAACGCGCATTCGGACGCGCGCGGCCGAATCAGAATGAAGGCAGCCACTCCTTCCATCCGCTGAGCGGGCACTTCGAAAGCTTCCCGTCCGGCCACGCCACCAATGCCTTCGCCTTCGCGACCGCAATCGCCGGACATTACGACGGTTGGGTGGTGCCGACGATCGTCTATACCGTCGCCAGCGGCGTGGCCGTCTCGCGCGTCAACGACCACGTCCACTTCCCCTCGGACGTTCTTGCTGGCGCGCTTATCGGTCACGCGGTAGCGAAGGGAATCCTGGCGCGGCACGTTTCTTCGAAAGTTTCGTGGCAGGCGGTTCCGGTGATCGATCGAAAGAGCGTCGGCGTGATGGTGGCCGTCGGACGACGTTGAACCACAAAGACACAAAGAGATTTCTTTGTGCTCTTTGTGTCTCTGTGGTCAAAGCTTTTTCAGCCGCCGAACTTCATCTCCGCCGACAACTGCAGACGCCTGCCAGGGGACACCGTCGTCGGCGAGAGATAGAACGGCGAGCGGATGTTGCCGACGTATCCGGCGAAGTTCGGGTGGTTGAAAACGTTGAACGCGTCGACGGCCAGCGTGAGATCGCGCGCCTTCTCACCCTTCGCTTCCGTGAGATGGACGTCGTGTGACCAGCGAACGTCAACCGTTGAAAAGCCGGAGGCACGCAGCGTGTTGCGGCCGATGCCGTCCGGACGCGCGTTGGCCATGCCGGTGTGAAAGAAGTCGATGCCGGCGACCTCGGTGTACGGCAGGCCGGAGGCGAAGCGGCCGGACAGGCCGAGGTTGCCCCAACGGCCGGCGGAGAGGGTGGTCAGGATGTTGAGGCGATGGCGGACGTCGAAGTCGGCCGGTCCCCATTCGGCGCCGAGCGGCGCGTATTGATTCGACGGATACCAGTTGATGCCGCCGGTATTGTTCATCGCGCGGCTGAACGTGTATTGCACCTGGCCGCTGAGCGTTTTCTTGTAGCGCCCGCGCAGCGTCAACTCGAGCGCGTCGGAACGGAGGCGGCCATCGGAGCGGATCTCCTGCACGTGACCGAATCGCGGATCAGCCACCGCGGCGAAGTCTGGTGGAAGCGGCGCGTTCGTGTCGACGGAGCGGAAGAGATGATGCCCACGCGTCCCGCGGTATCCGCCGACGATTGAAACCGTCTTGCCTAATTGACGCTCGATGTTGAGGCTGTACTGAAGCGAATACGGAATCTGCACATCGGACGCGAGGCGCGTGACGTTCGTCGGAACATTCGCCAGCGAAACGCCGCCCGCGAAGGGATCGGGATACGACGGATTGAGGATCGTGAAGGAGCGCAGCGTCGCGCCATCGTGAAGCATCAGATTGGCGATCGGGCCGACGCCGGTGCGGTCGTAGAAAACGCCCGCCCCGCCGCGGACGATCGTCTTTCCGTCTTTGCGCGGCGACCAGGCCAGCGAGGCGCGCGGCGAGAAATTGTTCGCATCGTGAAAGAACGCCTGCCAGTCGTAGCGCAGTCCGATCGAGGCCTGCAGGTTCGGACGCAGGCGGATCTGGTCCTGCACGAACGCGCCGTACTCGCGCCACCAGAGCGCGACGTGCCCGCTCCCCTGCTGCAGTGTGTAGGCGTACGGCCGGCCGGCGGCGTAGTCGGCGAGCGTGGCGAAGCTGAAGGTGCCGCCCTGATTCGTCTCGTCGTCCCAAACGCGGCGATTCAGATTCGGGATCTGCACGCCGAACTTCACGATGTGCTTTCCGTGCGAGAGCGTGACGATGTCGTTGAGCTTCCCGCCAGACTCCGTGCGCAGAACCGTCGACTGCGCCCCACCGCCGACGAACGCGTCGCGGACGACGATGCCCGGAAGCGCGCTCACGCTGATCGACGGCTCCCGATTGAATTCGAACGTCAGTTGGAACTGGTTCAGACGCTCCGGCGTGAGGATCGAGTGGACGGTGAAGAAGAGATCATCCTCGCGCGACGATGCGTTGACCCCCGCTTGCGGCAGGACCACACCACCCGCGCCCTGCAGCAGGTTCGCCGAGCGCTTCCAGTTCACCTGCAGCGAGCCGCGATGCTTCTCGTTCCAGTCGTGCGTCACACGGGCCATGAACTCTGTGTTTGTCGAGGGCGCGGCCACCGTTTCGTCGAGCGGACCCGCGGGCGTGAGCGCGTGAACGACGGCTGCCGCGTCGTCGTTCTGCCGCGAAAACGTGAAAAGAAATGACGTGCCCTCAGAGGCGAGCGGACCGCTGAGCACTCCCTCCATCGCTTGTCGCTGCTCGGCCGGTTTTGCGGGCGCGAAATAGCTGCGCGCCGCCAGCGCGGCGTTGCGGAACGTGAAATTGAGATTGCCGCGAAGATGTCCCGACCCCGGTTTGGTGATGATTTCGATCCGTCCGCGGCCGGGCCGGCTCGATTCCGCCGAGTAGGGATCGTCGTTGATCGAAATCTCCTGGATCGCCGATTTCGGCACGCCGGCGCTTTTCATCTCTACTCCATCGACGACGATGGTCGCGCCGCCGGTGGCAACCGAGGCAGGATCGAGGAACTGCGACAACGCGCCGACGAGGTCCTGATCGAAGACCGGTAACTGATCGAGCGTCGCTCCGCTGACCGTGGTCGTATCGAGGTTGGCGGCGGTATCGACGGTCGGCCGCACGTCGTCCGCGGTGACTTCGACGGATTCTTCAACCGTCGCGAGCGAGAGCTGCAGGACGATCGGAGCCATGCCGGCGGCGATGGTTACGTCGCGCCGGAGCGGCTTAAAGGAATCGGCAGCGACTTCGATTCGGATGCGACCGGGAGTGACGGCGTCGAAGTGGAAGTGTCCGAGGGTGTCGGTCGTCGTCGTTGCACCATGGAGTGAGACGTTCGCTCCGACCACGGCGCCTCCCGAGGGGTCGACGACGGTGCCGTTGATTGAGATGAGCGAGGCGAAGAGGAGGGCGCTGAAGAGCATTCGGGCGGAGGATATGTCGGCTTTGCTCAATGATGGGTAAACAACGAGAGAACGGTTTCACGCGGGGAACGCGGAGAGGCGGAGAGAGGCGGAGAAACGCAGAGAAGGGCGAAAAGAAGCTGGTTCACTCTGCTCTCCGCCTCCCCGCGTGCTCCGCGTGAAAAAAAAGCCCGGGCACGCGGCCCGGGCTTTCGCTCATCGAAAATCTGTGACGAGGCTATTGCACGCAGTTGCGTGCAGAGTTCGAGTACTCCGGCTGGTAACCGTAGCCGTTAGAGATGAAGAGGCCCTGCCACGCGCACTTGTCGTCGGCTTCGTAGCCGGCGGCATCCCACCACGCGGTCCCGAAGGGATCGGTCAGCGACTCGCGGGTCTCGTGAACCATGAAGTGGTTGGCGTTCTGGTTCGTCGTCCAGCCGGACGCCGAGCAGCCGCTGCAACCCGGCCAGGGCTCGATCGAATACTTCGCATTCGCATTCAGATGGGTGCCGTCGCCGCTGCTGTGATACGCGCAGTACTGAAGGTTCGGACCGCCGCAGGAGGTCGCGCCGCTGCCATCATCTGAGTAGTAGCCGCTGGGGATGAAGACTTCGTAGACCGTGTTCAGGTCGGCGGGAGTGAAGCCGACCACGCGGGCCACTTCCTGCTGAACCATGACGTCCGTGACGCGCGCGGCCGACGGAGGAGTCGGATCGAAGACGTCGGCGTGCGAGCCGACCAGCGTCGATTCCGTCACGCCATACTGGGTCAGCATGCCCATGTGCGAGACCATGCCGTTCGAATTGGTACGGAAGGCCTGCATGTTCGAGGTGTACGAGGACGGGATGCTTCCCCAGAAGATGCAGACGACCTTGCCACCGTTCATGACGGGGCCGCCATGATTCCTGAGCTGGCCGCTGCCGGCAGCTTTGCCCAATTTGTTGGAAACGTCATCATCGTTCCCGTGATTGTTACCTAGAGCGGCAGGGTTCAGTTCATTTCCGTCATCGCTGCGGTTTCCGTGATGGTCACCAGCAAGCGCGGAACCTACGACAAGGGACAGAGAGGCGAGCACGATCAAGACTTTCTTCATAGAATCCGATTCTCCTTGAGCGGCTCCTATGAGCACGGGCTGTGCCGTACTTGAAAATCTTGTAAGTTGTTGAAAACACTGAAAACAAGAATCGGATAGGGGTCAACATAAAAGCCAATGGGCCATGTTCCCCAGGTGGAAACATGACCCACTGTCAACAAAATGACCCAGCGAATGACCCGCCGCTGAGCGGCTTATCGACTAATGACGGCCGTGATGACCGCCGCGGGATCCACCACCGAAGTGGCCGTCCCGGTATCCGAAGCCGCCGAAACCGAAGCCGAGCGAGAAGCTCGGGCGGTACCAGAACGGATCGTAGTAGTAGTACGGGTCGTAGTAATACGGTGAAGCGACGACGACGCGCGGCGCGACGTAGCCGCGGTCGCGATAGCTGCGATCGTTGCGGCGCGAGTCGGCGGCATCGACGACGGCTTTGATCACCGCTTTCGAGACGTGCGCGTCGGTCATGGCGATGACATCGTCGCCGGTGACGATGACGCGTGCGTCCGTCTTTTCCAGGTAATCAAGGATGGTGTCTTCGGCCACCCCGGCCCGCGTCATGCGGATCACTTCGTCGACGGCGTTGCGCTGCACGGCGAACAGCGGCGCGGCGACGAGCACGAGAAACAGCGCTGCGACTGCGTGGGTGATGCGGCGTTTCATAGGAGTCTCCCTCTTGGGTTCAATTGCGATACGCCTTCGCGCATGCGACGGCTGAGCCAGCACGTGTTTCGGACTCCGTGAGAGGAAAAAACGCCGGCCTCCACGCCTCCGCTCCTCGATCGAGGACAGAGCGTCCGCGAAAGCGGGCATCGCCCGAGATCTGGAAATCGCATACGCTCCACCGATGCGACATCGCTTATTTGCGCTTACGATCGCTCTCGTCGCCGCCACCGCGAACGCGCAGTGGTCGCAGTTCGCGGGAAATCCCAGGCACACCGGCAACTCCGACATTCTCGCGCAACCGCTCGGGCACGTCATGGCGGACATCTTCTATGACCCGTTCCTGTCGTCCGCGACCGGAGCGATTCATTACGCGGTTCCGCTCCTCGACGGCGACGACGTGTTCATGGCGTTCAAAGACGAGTTGATCATCGGCCCCTTTCAGGGCGTGCCCACCTGGGGCGTAAAGAAATTCCACTGGGAGAACGGGAAGCTCGTCCAGAAGTGGTTGGCAGGAAGCGACTGGGCGCCGGTGCCGGCCGTCAGCTGGGAGCCGCCGATGCAACCGGTGCTGGCGAATGGGTTCGTCTACATGCCCGCGGGCGGAGCAACGCTCCTCAAGGTTGATCGAAACACCGGCGCCACGATCGGACGCCTCAATCCGTTCGCAACGGTCGATTACGCCACCTTCATGTCCGGGCCTCCTACCGCCGATGCCGCCGGCAACATTGTTTACGGCGCCTTCCGGCTGAATCTGAGCGCGCCATTGACCACCGACGTCACCGCGGCCTGGCTGGTACGCGTCACTCCCGACGGCACGGCGACCGCGGTTCCGCTTACGCCGCTCGTATCGAACGCGCCGAACGCAGGCGCGCAATGCACGTCCCACTTCACGGGCGCAACGCTCCATCTGCCGCCGTCGCCCAACGCCGTCGCGCCGACAACCGTCTGCGGCTCGCAGCGGCCGGGACTCAACATCGCGCCGGCCATCGGCACCGACGGCACGATCTACTTCGTCAGCCGCGCGCATCTCAACGATCGATGGGGATACCTCGTCGCCGTCAATTCCGATCTGACGCCGAAGTGGAACGTCTCGCTGCGAACGCGCTTCCACGATGGATGCGGCGTTCTCCTCTCCGCCGGCACCTGCTCGGAAGGCGCGCACGCCGGCGTCGATCCGACCGATAACCTCGACGGCTCCGGCGTCGTCTTAGACCTTTCGACGGCCTCGCCCGTTGTGCTCCCTGACGGAACAATCCTTTACGGCGCCTACACCGCCTACAACGACAGCGAGGGCCACCTGATGCACTTCACCGCCGCCGGCACCTACCTCGGCGCATACCCATTTGGCTGGGATACGACGCCCGCGGTCTGGCAGCACAACGGGACGTTCTCCATCGTCACGAAGCACAACTCCTATGGCTTTGACCTCCGGCCCGATCCCGGCGAGTTCATGGTCCAACTAAGCCCAAACCTCAATAAGGAGTGGGAGTACCGCAATCCTTCGAGGCTGGTCTGCTTTGAAGGCGACTGCGTCGAAGAGGAAATCGGATTCGAGTGGTGCGTCAACGCCGCCGCCATCGACGCGAACGGCACCATCTACGCGAATGCCGAGGACGGGATTCTCTACGCGATCGGACAAGACGGCGTACTGCTCGACAAGATCACCTTGGCCGGACCGCGCGGTGCGGCGTACACACCTCTTGCCATCGACGCGCAGGGACGGGTGTACGCACAGACGGGCGGACACCTCTTCGCGGTAGGTGGCTCGCGGCTGAGGAAACGCGCGGTGAGGTAGGTCCACTTTCTCCGGCGGCGTAGCCGTCGCAAGAACCGTAGCCCACGGCTTTGAGCCGTGGGAATCCCGATGCGCGCGGATATGTGAGCCCGCCTCAGCGGGCGAAAGAAAGCTTTCTCTCGCCCGCCAAGGCGGGCTCACAAATCGACCACGACCTGCTGACCCACGAAAAAAAGCCGTGGGCTACGGTTCTTACGACGGCTACGCCGCCGGGACAACATCCTCTGAACCGCCAAAATCAGAATAGAGGTTGATCCTCCGCTGTTGCCGGAAAGCGGTCCCTGCTGCAACTTTCGCGGACCAAATCCGTTGATATCTGACATTCCCAACGCCCGGGCTTCATCGACGCCCGTCTGGAGTGAAACGCCTCATGACTGCTGGTCCTCTCACGTCAATCGCCAAGCCGAAGAAATCGCGCAAGAAGTTGTACTGGATCATCGGCATCGTCCTGATCATCGCCATCGCTGCCGTCGCTTTCGGCATGGCGAAGAAGCGGGAGAAGCCGATCCCCGTCACGACCGACAAGGCCTTCCGGAAGACGATCACGCAGCTCGTCACCGCCACGGGCAAGATCCAGCCGGAGATTGAAGTCAAGATTTCCCCCGAGGTATCTGGCGAGATCATCGACCTGCCGGTGAAGGAAGGGCAGATCGTGCACAAGGGCGATCTGATTCTGCGCATCAAACCGGATACCTACCGCGCGCAGGTCGAAGAGCAGCAGGCCGCGCTGAGCGGCGCGCAGGCGGCGATTGCGCAGCATAAGTCGCAGCTCGCCAAAGCCGATGCGGACTATGAGCGCGCCAAGTCGCTCTTCGCTTCGAAGCTCATCCCCGAGTCCGACCGGAAGACTGCGCAGACGAATTACGAGATCGCGCAGTCGGCGCTCAACGCATCGCAGTTCGACGTCCAGCGCGCCGAGGGCGCATTGCGGCAGATCAATCAGGCGCTGTCGAAAACGACCATCGTCGCGCCGACGGACGGCTCGATCAGCTCGCTCACCAGCCGCCTCGGCGAGCGCGTGGTCGGCACGAGCCAGTTCGCCGGCACGGAAGTCATGCGCATCGCGGACCTCAGCAACATGGAAGCGCGCGTCAACGTCAACGAGAACGACATCGTCAACGTGAAAGTCGGGGACGTCGCCCGCATCAGCGTCGATGCCTACCCCGACCGCAAGATCCCCGGAGTGGTGCGCGAGATCGCCAGCACGGCTACGACGAACAACGCCGGCACGCAGGAACAGGTCACGAATTTCGAGGTGAAGATCAGCGTCGTGGACAAATCCGTGCGGCTGCGCCCGGGCATGAGCACGACCGCCGACATCGAGACGGCCACGGTGCAGAACGCCATCGCCGTACCGATCCAGAGCGTCACGGTGCGCAGCACGGACAGCAAACTGTCCCCCGAGGAGCGCGAGAAGCAGAGCGCGCAAAGCGTGACCAAGGACGACGACAACAAAGCCGAGGTCTCGAATCAGACGCTGGAGAAACAGAAAGAGCGCGAGCGGCGTGACAAACTGCAGCGCGTCGTCTTCATCAAGAACGGCGACCTCGTGCGCATGCAGCAAGTGGAGACCGGCATCGCCGACACGACCTTCATCGAGATCAAGAGCGGCATCAAGCCGGGCGACGAGGTCGTCTCCGGCAGCTACACCGTCATCAGCCGCAAGTTGAAGGACGGAGCGAAGGTCGCGATCGAGAAGGCGAAGACGTAAGCAGCGAGGCCGCAGATGAGAGACATCACCATCGAGCTCACCGAAAGTTTCCGGATCGCGTTCAGCCAGATCCGCGCGCACAAGATGCGCTCGATCCTGACGGCGCTCGGCGTGATCATCGGCATCATCGCCGTCACGCTCATGGGATCGGCGATCAGCGGGATCGAGATCGGTTTCGAGCGAAGCCTCGCCGTGATCGGCGACGACATCCTCTATGTCGAGAAATGGCCGTGGCACAACGTCGACGACTGGTGGAACTACCGCAACCGCCGCCGCATCGAGTCGCAATACGCCGACACGCTGAACCGCCTGATCGCAGCCACGCCGAATTCGCAGCTCGTGATCGCGGTGCCGACGCTCAATACGAATCAGAGCGTCAAGTACGGCGACAATCAGGTCAACGGCGTCTTCACGCAGGGGACGACCGACGATTTCCCGGTGACGTCGACGGCGCAATTCAAGGAAGGGCGCTTCCTGACCGCGATCGAATCCCGCGGCGCGCGCAATGTCTGCATCCTCGGCTACGACGTGGCCGACGCGCTGTTCCCGAAGCAGTCGGCGCTCGACAAGACGGTGATGATCGGAGGCAATCCGTTCCGCGTCATCGGCGTCTACAGCAAGATGGGCACATTCCTCGGGCTGTTCAGTTTCGACACGCAGGTGGTCGTGCCGATGTCGGCGTTCATGAAGACGTTCAGCGCGCGCCTCAATACGTCGATCCGCGTGAAAGTGAAGGACAAGAATCGCCTCGCCGCCGCGCGCGACGAGCTGACCGGCGACATGCGCCGCGTGCGCGGATTGCGGCCGGAGCAAAAAGACGATTTCGAAATCAATGCGCAGGAAGGTCTGCGCAGCACGATCGAGCCGGTGAAGGCCGGCATCGCCATCGCCGGACTGTTCGTAACCGGACTGGCGCTTTTTGTCGGAGCCATCGGCATCATGAACATCACCTACGTCAGCGTGAAAGAGCGGACGCGCGAGATCGGCACACGCAAAGCCGTTGGTGCGCGCCGCCGCACGATCCTGCTGCAGTTCCTGGTCGAAGCCGTTTGCATCTGCCTGATCGGCGGAGGCGCCGGCCTGGCGCTCTCGTTCCTGATGACGAGCGGCGTCGCCGCGGCGTTCCCGTCGTTCCCGATGCAGTTCTCGGCCAGCCTTGTGATCACCGGAATGATCGTCTCCACGTTGACCGGCATCATTTCCGGCTTCGCGCCGGCGCTGTCGGCGTCGCGGCTGGATCCAATTGAAGCGTTGAGGTACGAATAGTTTTGTGACTCGGACGGCGCGGCGTATATTTACACCGTTCATGCCCAAACCGATTCCCATCCAAATCGCCATTCAAGGTGGCGGTGCGAAGCTTCCGGCTATCCTCGCGGTCCTCCAGGCTCTAGAAAAGATGGTAGAAGCGCGCAAGCTCGAAGTGACGCGCATTGCTGCCACCTCAGCCGGCTCAATTGCGGGGTGTCTTTTCGCCGCTCCGATAAAGATGGAGGTCGCGCGGACTCATCTGAAAGGCAGAGCCGACGCCTTTATCGCCGCCTACGCTCTGCCCGGAAGTTGGCGGAAATTTACGCAGGCATTCACTGGCGATCCATTCTGGGATGTGACGCCGCTGAAGACATCGCTGATCGAACTGTTCGGTAAACGCACGAAGTTGGGCGACCTCGGCAAACCCGTGGCGATTGTTTCCACCGATCTCAAAAACCTGAAGAAAGTCGTTCGATCGAACAAAAGCGATCCGCTTGTCGATTCGATTCTCGACTCATGCGCGATCCCATTGTTCTTCAGGACATTCGCCCAGGACAAAGATGGATCCGCGTTGATCGTCGACGGCGGCATCTGCGCAAATCTACCCGCCGAGGAGCTTGCCGCCGGCCCGGATGGAGAGATTGTCGGGATTTCCTTCGCCACCACAGTTATGCCTTCAAATCCGACCGGGGTCGTGGGGTTCACTCAAGCGCTGCTCAACACGGCCATGGATCATGCCGTGCTACGAGCCAGAGAGCAGCTCGGTAAGAATCTCCTCCCGATCGAGACGGACATCGACACGTTCGATTTCGCTCGTGCCATGACCGAGGGTCTGGAAAAAGAGTGGGATAACTGTTACCGGCAGGGGGAGGCTTTCTTCGAAGATTTCGTCGCACGCGCTACCGCGGCGGATGAGCAGCGTGCCGGCGAGGACGCCGTCGCGGCGCAACGCGCGGCGGAGGAAGCGGCGAGCGCTCAACGGCAGGCACACAGAACTCAGGAGCTGACAACCACGTTGAATGACGTGCGCGCGAAAGTTCTACACGCATACCTGCGCCAGGAGGCGCCGAAGCCCTTCGCGTACGAGAAGGTGTCGATGCTTGCCGTTGGCCACTCACTCGCCGATCCGCAACAGACGGACTTGCTCATTCGCAAAGTGCGCTTTCACGCCGCGAAGGAACCAATCTATGCATACAGGGGCTCCTCGACCACGTCGGCGACGGAGCAGCCCGTCAGCGATGACTTCCGATTTTACGATCGGGACGGCAATGAACTCGATCTTCAGACAATCGAACTGGCCCCTCAGCAGAAGGTGATCAACGGTGCGCAGTCCATCGTTTATCCGAAGATCGTTTACTTCGACACGCCTCTCATGCCGGGCGATCCGCGGGGACCATTCGAGCTCGTTACGTTCGAACGCTACACGGGCGTGCTCGGCAAGCTCCGCACCGAAGACGACTGGCTTTCGATCGTAATCACCAGGACGATCACACCAGTTCCCATCGTCGATATCGTCGCCCATCTTCCTAAAAACTACAGCGGAACGATTCTCTCTGGCGGCGGCATCCGAGACGAAAGCGGCGCGTGGGCCGACTTTCACCCAGGCATGGCCCTGACACCGCAGATACTCAACAAGGAATACGCACCTCCCGATGGCTTTTTCGCTCTCGGGTGGCGCGGCTTTGATGTGCCGATTGGCAAGCGTTTTGGGTGTAACATAAACCGCCCCAAAGGAGCAGGCAAATGATCGAGATCGAAGTCTGAAAGCTCCGCCGTTGTGAGAACACCATGGGCGCCGACTGGCGCCCGCCGTTTTTCAAGACACCGCAACAAATCCCCGTTCTCCACGTTCTACTCTGCCGACGATGTTCTTCACCGAAATCTTCCGCATGGCTCTCGGTTCGTTGCGAACGAACAGGCTTCGCTCCGCGCTGACGATGCTCGGCGTCGCCATCGGCGTCTTTTCGGTCATCGGTGTGATGACGGCGCTCAGCGCCATTCAGGGCTCCATCGAGTCGGGTCTCAGCTTCCTCGGCAGCAACATCTTTCAGTTCGCCAAGTACCCGGTGATGAACACGCGCGATCCGGAGGAGAAGTTCGCCAACCGGCGGGACATCTCGCTCGAGCAGGCCACGGAGTTCAAACGATTGATGGAAGGGCAAGCCTCAGCCATCGCCCTCAAGTGCTTCGACGGTGGCAAGCCGGTCAGCTACGGAAACGTGACGCTGCAAGGGCGGACGCTGGTGGGGACGAACGAGTTCTTCCTCGCCGCGAACAGTTACTCCATCGCCTACGGCCGCAACATCTCTCCGGACGACGTCGATCTAGGACGTCCGGTGACCGTGGTCGGCGCGTCGATTCAGAAAAAACTCTTCCCCAGTCAGACGGCCCTCGGCAAGACGATCAAGGTCAATTCGAAGCCGTACACGATCATCGGCGTGCTGGACGAAAAGGGATCATCGTTCGGAAACTCGCAGGACGACCTCGTGCTCGTGCCGATCACGAAGTTCTTCTCCGACTTCGGCCACGAGCACCGCACGATCAACCTGGCAATCCAGTCGACGTCGCAGGCGACGTACAACGAGACGCTGGACAAGGCGATCGGCGCGATGCGCGCCTCCCGCGGACTGAAGCTCGGAGAAGACAACGATTTCGAGATCTATTCGAACGACACGCTCGTCAACGCATTCGCGCAGGTGGCCGACACCGTGCGCGCTGGCGCGTTCGTGGTGAGCGTGATCGCGTTGCTGGCGGCCGGCATCGGCATCATGAACATCATGCTGGTCAGCGTCACCGAGCGAACCCGCGAGATCGGTGTGCGCAAAGCGATCGGCGCGCGGAAGTACGACATCATCAAACAGTTCCTGATCGAGGCTGTGCTCCTCTCCGAGCTGGGCGGACTGGCCGGAATCCTGACCGGTGTGCTCGGCGGGAACGGCATCGCGCTGGCCTTCAGCATGAACATGGTTTTCCCCTGGTTCTGGGCCATCACGGGCCTCGTGGTCTGCTCCGCGATCGGCATCGGCTTCGGGTCGTATCCGGCCTGGAAAGCCGCCTCCCTCCATCCGATCGAAGCTCTTCGCTACGAATAACTTCGGTCTGGTGTGCAATCCTGTACATCGCGGCCGGATGGAGCGCATAATTCCCCGTCCGAAAAACGGAGGTCCATCATGAAACGTGCAGCCTTTGGCCTGCTGTGCCTTTTTGTTCTAGTTCCGGCGGCGGCGTTCGCCGACTCTCTCGATTCCGCTGCACCCTATTGCACCGCGTTTCAAGGTTGTCCAACAGCGTTCACCCAATATGACTTCGACCAGTTCCTCGCGCTCAAAGGAACCGGCAACCTGTTCGGCAATGTCGACACACTGGTAGACATCACCGGCCCGGCCGGTTCTTTCACGCAAGGCATCTCGAGCTCGTCTGCGGTCGACGGCGATCACGGCGAATTGCTCGTGACGCTCGTGGTGTCCGTGCCTGATGAACTGCTGCAGGTCACCGGCCGCTATTCAGCGACCCTCCGCGCGATCGACGATACCGGCGTTCGCACGTTTGGTCCGGTCTTCTTCGACGTTGTGCCGCAGGCGGTGGTCCCACAACCGCCGCTGATCTCCGTTCCTGAAAACGTGGTCGGAGAAGCCGATTCGCCGACAGGCGGTCACGTGACGTTCGACGTCAGCGGCTTCAGCTTCGTCGATCCGCCGCCCGCGCCGGCGATTACGTGCAATCACAATTCCGGCGACTTTTTCCCTCTCGGCGCTACGACGGTGAACTGCACCGCTACGGACAGCTTCGGCAGCGCGTTCGGCAGCTTCGAAGTGTTCGTCGCCGACAGCCTGCCGCCCGTCATCACGGTTCCGGCGAACTTCTCCAGCAACACGTCCGTGGTGACCTATTCGGTTTCGGCCGCGGACGCTGTCGACGGCACCGTGCCGGTGACCTGTTCCCCGGCTTCGGGATCGGCGTTCCCTAACGGAGCGATCACCGTAAATTGCTCGGCCGTGGATCTCCGCGCCAACGTAAGCTTCGCGTCGTTTGTCGTTACGGTTTCCGATGCCAGCCAGCCGCCGGCGCTGACCGTACCGGACGACTTCTTCGTCGAGGCGACGGGTCCTGCCGGAGCTGTGGTGACGTACTCCGTCACGGCGTCGCAGGGCGCTACCGTTACCTGCTCGCCAGCCTCGGGTTCGATCTTCGGCCTGGGCGTGAACCCGGTTTCGTGCTCTGCCACCACGGCAGGCGGCACGACGAACGCGAGCTTCAACGTCATGGTCATCGACACCGTGCCGCCGGTGCTCACGGTACCGGGCACAATCCACGCAAATGCCACCAGTCCGAGTGGCGCAGTGGTCACGTACTCCGTGAGCGCTACCGATGCAGTCTCGGGAACCGCGACCGTGACCTGCGACCCGCCGTCCGGTTCCACCTTCCCCATCGGTACGACCACCGTTCAGTGCTACGCACAAGACGCGAGCTTCAACATCCGGTTCGGACAATTCGACGTCATCGTCACCTTTGACGTGACGCCGCCGGTGCTCTCGCTTCCCGCCAACATCACCGCCGAAGCGACCAGCGCCAGCGGCAGGGTTGTCACGTACTCAGCGTTTGCCATGGACGACACCGATGGTGCGGTTCCCGTGACCTGCGATCACGCGTCGGGCTCCACGTTCCCGATCGCGACGACGACGGTGCAGTGCACCGCGAGCGATTCGCATGGCAACGTCGCCAACGGCTCGTTCACCGTGACCGTGCGCGACACCACCCCGCCGGCGCTCTCGCTGCCGGCCAACATCACTGCCGAGGCGAGCGGACCGAGCGGCAAGGCGGTGAGCTACACCGCGACGGCGACCGATCTCGTCGATGGTTCGCGTCCGGTGACCTGCGATCACGCCTCAGGATCGACGTTCCCGCTCGGAACGACCACCGTCCAGTGCACCGCCACCGACACGCACAACAACACCGCGCATGGCTCGTTCACGGTGACCGTGCGCGACACCACACCGCCGGTGATTGCCTCGATCACGGCCAATCCGAACAGCTTGTGGCCCCCGAATCACAAGATGGTCGCGGTCACGGTTACCGTCATCGCATCGGATCTCGTCGATCCGCATCCGACCTCGCACATCATTTCGATCTCGTCCAATGAGGCGATTAACGGAAACGGCGACGGCAATACCTCGCCCGATTGGGAGATCACCGGACCCCTCACCGCGAACATCCGCGCCGAGCGCGCCGGTGGAACGGACAGGGTCTACACAATCACCGTCGAGACAAGAGACGCGAGCGGCAACACGGCGCACGGAACGGTCACCGTTACCGTCGGCCAGTCACGCGGCCGCGCAGTCCACTAGCAGGTAACAGCCTTCTTCGCACGCCGCGGCCGGAACCTTCCGGCCGCGGCTTTTTTTGCGCTCAGAACGCGCGCTTGTAGGTGAAGAAGAACGCCCTCGGCACGCAGTTGCGGATCGGCGGCGCAAAGCGGGCGTTGCGGACTTCGCGCTCCGCAATCGCCGGCAGCGAGTCATCCTTCGTGTCGTTGGAGACGACGCGTGTCGACGTCACGATTCCGCGGGCATCGACGCTCGCTTCGATCACGACCATCCCGTGCGGCCCGTTCTCGAAGAACGACGGCTTTGGTGCCGTAATGAACGAGTAGTTGCTGTCCGGCGGACAGCCGCCGCGCCGCGGACGTGCGGCGGCGCCTTCGCGCACGACGAGTTGCGACGAGACCCAGCCGGTCGTGCCGTCGTTCAGCTTCACGCGCAGCCAGGAGCCGGCGTCGCCGACGACGGTCAACCGCTCGCCGCGGCGCCCGTGTCCGACGATTTCCGCCGAGGTCGAAGCATCCGCGCGGATGTTGAGCATGCTGACGTTGACCTGGACGGTGCCGGTTGCATGCTCCTCCGACGTTGCCGGTGCTGGCGCAGGCGCGGCCGGACGCGGCTGGGGAGCCGGCACCGGCGCGGGCGCATTGCCACCGCACGCAACGAGAAGCAGGCAAGCCGCGAGCGCGATCCGATGCTTCACGACGCCAGCCGCTTCACGAGCACGTAGAGGAATTGCACGCTGTCGTAGAACGAGTCGATGCGCACGCGTTCGTCCTTGCCGTGCGCGCGGCTGTCGCTCAACTCGCCGAACAGTCCGGAGACGCCGTACGTCGGAATGCCGGCGTTGCGTAGATAGAGCCCATCGCTGGCGCCGGCAGCCATCAGCGGCATCACCGGCGTGCCCGGCCAGAACTCGTTCGTGACGTCGGCGATCGGCTTCATGACCGCGGGCGTCAGCGGCGACGGCACGCTCGGCTTGGCCTTGTCGATCCAGGTGATCTCGATGCCGGGATCGTCGAGAACCTTCGCGATCGTGTCGCGCACGACGTCGGCCGACTCGCCCGGCAGCACGCGGCAGTTGACGGTGGCTTTGGCCATATTCGGCAGCGCGTTGTCGGCGTGACCGCCTTCGAGCCGCGTGGCCACGCACGTGGTGCGCAACTGGTTGTTGTACGCCGGCGTCTCCGACAGCCGCGCCGCGGCGGCGGCATCGCCCGTGGCCACGGCTTTCATATCCGCCGCCGTCTGCCCTTCTTCGATCTTCGACATCCGCTCGAAGTACGTGCGCGTCACTTCATTGAGCACGACCGGAAACTCATACTTCTCGAGCCGGACAAGCCCATTCGCGAGTTGATAGATCGCGTTGTCTTTGCGCGGCGCCGAGCTGTGCCCCCCCTTGTTGTGCGTCTCCAGTCCGAACGTGACGTAGACCTTCTCGCTCGCGCCGACGCCGTTGTACAAACGCCGTCCGTCCTTCAGCCGCCCGGAGCCGCCTTCGTTCAGCGCGAATGCAGCATCGACCAGCGGGCGATGCTCCTTCAGCAACCACGACACGCCATTGAACTCGCCGCCGGTCTCTTCGTCCGAGGTGAGGGCGACGATGAGATCGCGATCGGGAAGGAAGTGTTCCTGCTTCAAACGAATCAGCGTGGCGATCCAGATTGCGGCCATGGCCTTGTCGTCGCTCGTGCCCCGTCCGTAGTAGTAGCCATCCTGCTCGGTGAGAACGAACGGATCCATCGACCAGTCCTCGCGTTTCGCTTCGACGACGTCGAGGTGTGCGAGCAGCAGCAGCGGCTTCTCCTTGCCCGTGCCGTGCAGCAGCGCCACGAGGTTGCCCTTCTTCGGATTGGCCGGCGTGAGCACCTGAATGTCCACCGCCGGAAATCCCGCCGCCTTCAGCCGCGTCGCCATCGCCTCGGCAGCGGTGGTGTTGTTGCCGACCGAGTTCGTGGTGTTGATCTCGATGAGCTGCTTATAAATGTCGAACGCCAGCTGCTTCGTCTTCGCATCAAGCGGCGGCGGCGCAGCGGACGCGGAGACGGCGAGAAGGACGAGGATGACGGCGCGTTTCATGGCGCGCGATTGTATCTGCGTACAGCACCGCCTTCTCACGGGCATTCGCGCGACGTCACGAGGATCGATGCTCCAAAGGCGGTGGCTGTTGAGGAAGCATCAAAAACCTCGTCGCCACTACAGCGCCGGCTGATCGGAGTCGCGTGATCGGCCTCGCTGCGATGTTTCGGCGCATTGCCGGTGAGAAAATCTCGCTGCTGGCACCGCCCAGCCCATCAGAATTTAACGAATAACCCTACGCCTTGAGTGCGCCAGACAGCGAAAGCGCAACCCATTCTTGCAGCTTCTCATAGTCGCGTAATTCAAGTTGCCAGCGATACTCCTCCCCCAATTGCCACGCACCCGAAGTGAATGTCGATGTCGTAGCAAGGCAGGCCTTGGTTGCACCATAGTGCTGTTGAAGGAAGAGAAGTTCTCGCACGGGCTCGACGCCCACTTTTTGGGACCAGCGTTTTGCCTGAAGCAAGTAGCGATGCGCTCCGAATACCGAATCCTTCTTGATCGCTAATATGTCGACCCCTCCGTCCTTTGTGCCACGCTGTAATTCGATTTCATACTCCAACGTTGCTAAGACAGTTGCGAGCATCTTTTCAAATGCGCGCCAATCGAGCGTCGCCAGCAATTTTTTATCAGCCATGAGCGTCTGTATAATCCGTAGATCTAATAGATCAAAGGTGACGATCCGGCTAGCCGTCGAACTCTTTGGAGCGCGTTGTTGGATCCATGCCCGCGCTTCTACCCACCGTTCAGCGGCGATATCGATCGAACTCTCGTCGCGTTTCGCAATCTCTTTAAGCGACCAACCTCCAATTACGCGAAGCGCGAGAAGCCGGACCAACGGCAATTCATCCTCGGAAGCTCGGTCAGCGGCCTGAGCCAACTCTGAAATGCTAAGCATGAGATCAACTTCTTCATGTTCTGGCTCATCAGAACGCACAAGTAAAGGCTCGGTACGGGACACCTTTTCGGTCGAGGCGGTGCGCGCGTCGCGCCACTGGCCAGCGTATCGGGAAATCCATTCCAGCCTGTAGGGACCAGCGCGCGCAATTTCCGCGGCTGCCCAGGCAAGAAACTCCTCTGACGACGAGAACTTCCGTCCTTCACGAGCGCACCGACGTAGCGCTCCTGCAATCTGATTCTGTCGAAACTGCTCGCCTACTCTATTGAGTTCTCCTGTCAGTTGCTCCTTATGGAGGATACTTATCAATTCCGGCTGGAATGCCTGAATGAGCTTGGTTGCACTAAGCTCGCCGCGGTTCCAAGAATCAATCGGATCTTGAGGCACGATGTCGCTGACAACGGTACACCGGATCGCAGCTATTGGCCATGCTTTGGCGACTGGGCGGCTCGCGCGGAGCTGCGCGGCCGCCATTGCGCAGGGACGAGTTGTCCGCGGCGCCGGCCTCGTGGGGCGATGGTTGCCTCTCTGCATATGATGCGCAGTGACGTCACATCAAGGATCATCACAACGTCCGCCCCACCGCCGGCACGATGATCCGCAGCTCGTCCATCAGTCGCGCGAACTGATCGGGATACAGCGACTGCGGGCCGTCGCACACCGCCTTCTCCGGCTCGTGATGCACCTCGATCAGCACGCCGTCCGCGCCGGCGGCGATGATCGCGCGCGCGAGCGGCATGACCTTGTCGCGGCGTCCGACGGCGTGCGATGGGTCGGCGATGATCGGCAGGTGCGAGAGTTTGTTGATGACCGGGATGGCGGAGATGTCGAGCGTGTTCCGCGTGTACGTTTCAAACGTGCGGATGCCGCGCTCGCAGAGGATCACGTCGTAGTTGCCGCCGGAGAGGATGTACTCCGAGGCCAGCAGCCACTCCTGGATCGTCGCCGACATTCCGCGCTTGAGCAAAATCGGCTTGCGGATTTGTCCGAGCGCAGAAAGCAGGTTGTAGTTCTGCATGTTGCGCGCGCCGACCTGCAGGATGTCCACATACTCGAGCATCGATTCGATCTGCCCGATCTCCATCACCTCGGAAATCGTGGCCATGTTGTTTTCGTCGCCCGCGGCGCGCAGGAGTTTCAATCCTTCGATGCCCATCCCCTGAAACGCGTAGGGCGACGTGCGCGGCTTGTACGCGCCGCCGCGCAGGACGCGTGCGCCCGCGCGAGCCACGCGGCGCGCGGTCTCGAAAAGCTGCCGCTCGTTCTCGATCGTGCACGGGCCGGCCATGATCACGACGTCGCTGCCGCCGATCTCGATGCCGCGCGTCTTCACGATCGTCTTCGTTCGCCGGAACGAGCGGCTGGATAGTTTGTACGGTTCGCTGACCCGCACCGCCTCCTGCACGCCCGTGAGCACCTCGAATTCGCGCGGATCGACATTGGCGACGTCGCCGACGACACCGAGCACCGTCTGATCGGAACCGGTAGAACGATGCACGTCGAATCCGCGCTCGCTGAGGATGGCCACGACATGTTCGATGTCAGCGTCCGAGGCGTTTTTCTGCATCACGATAACCATGGCTTTTCTCCTTTGAATCCGCGCGTCGAGAAGCTTTACTGCGCTACTGTTGGTCGAGCCTTGGGCGACCAACGCCGCCGGCCGTGCCGGCCCGCTCCACGCGGCGCGACTCATCGATGATTCGTTCGAACAGACGGCGGATGGTGGCGGGATCGAGCGGGCCATCCGAAGTCCGCTCGACATGCAGCAGCACCTGTTTCTCGCGTTCCGGCGCGTAGACCGGCAGGCCGAGGATCGGCTTCACCTCGCCGATCTCGATCGCATACCTCGCGCGCTGATTGAGCAATCGCACGATGACTTCATCGACGCGGTCGATGGCATCGCGAAGACGGGACAGCTCTTGTTCTGCGTCGTTTCGATCCATAACAAAAAACCTCTTCCCGCGCGGGAAGAGGTTCGGATCGACGATCGGTCGGCGCCCCTTCCGCGGGGCGCAATGTGCCCACGCTTACGTGATGTAGCCGTAGTAATACGCGTAGCGCGGGGCGATGTGATTCATGTGCGGCCGAGAATAGGGCGGCGCGAGGCGCGTGTCAACGATGCTGCTAAACTCTGCCGCTCCCGAATGACTGATGGAATGAATCGGGCCGCGGCCCGGCGGTGTGCGGTTCATCAGCAGCGGCCGGCCTTCGCCGTCTGCATGCAGTGCGCGAAGACGCTGTGCCAGGAGTGCGCCACGCAATGGGACGGCATCTGGTACTGCGCGGCGTGCCTCTCCACGCGCCGCAGCGCACCGGCCGCGAAGTCGCACATCGGCGGATGGATCGCCGTGATCGCCGCAACGCTGGTCATCCTTTTCTTCAGCACGCGCTTCATGGTCTGGACCGGCGTGCTGCTCGCGGGACTCCGTTGATCCGCGCGCCGCTGTCGACGACGAGCGTTCTCGATGAATCGGCCGCCGTCGTGCGCGCGACGCTTTCGCCGTGGGCGGCGCTACTGCTGGCGACGTCGATTCCGTATCGCTTCATGCAGATCGTCTTCGTCGATCGATTGATCGAGCTCGGAAGCAGCGCATCGCAGTACGGCGACCTTCTCCGCACGACTGCCGACGTCACCTGCGGCGCGTTTCTGCTCTCGCTGTGCGGCCGCGCCGTCTACGCGCGCGCCTGTAGGCTGGCGTCGGAATCGGGCGCCGCTCCTGGCCGCGAGGCACTGCGCGTTCCGCTCACGGCGCTGGCCGGATACGTGTTCGTCGCCTCGATCGCGGAAGCCGTCACCTACCTGCTCTTCGTCACCGGCCTCGGCATCGCGTTCGGCGCGATCCTCTCCGGCCTGGGCATCGGCACGATGGAGTTGAACACGGAGCCGGGTATTCGCGGACCGCTACGGCGCCTGGCCCGCTACGGCGGCAGCAGCCGCATCGTGGTTGCGCTGGCGCTGGTCTTTTTCTGCGCGTTCATCGTGGCGCTGCTCAACGTGGCCACGCTCGTCAGCGCGATCTTCTCGCTGGCATCGACGGTCGGCGGATGGGACGCCGCGCGCTGGCACGTGCTGCTCAGCATCCACAACCGCCGCTACGTCCTGACGATCATCGCCGGCGCCCTGCTGGTCATCGAGCCGTTCTGGATCGCCGCAAACGTGCTGCTCGTGCGCAAATCAGGAGCCGCCGAAACCGGCGACGATCTTCGCGTGTGGTTCGAGGAGCTGCAGCGGTCATGAAGCGCGCACTGCTCATCGCGATCATCGTCGCGGCATCGCCGCTCCACGCCGCGACGCTGACGCTTGATCAATACACCGCCGCGCTGATGCGCATTCGCAACCTCATCGCCGCGGGCGACCTCAACACTGCGCGCGCCGAGGCAACCACGCTGGCCGGCGATGATGTCGTGTCGCCGAACGGACGCTTCCACACCGACAGCACGCTGATTGTTGAAATTAGCAAATCCAAGCCGCACGACCTCGGCGTAGAAACTCGGATCGATGCAACGGTCGCTGCACTGCGCACAACGACGTCATCGAAACCTGCCGCGATCGATCAGCCGCTGCTGCTCCGCCTTCAGCGCGAGCAGACCGTGCCCGAACTGCGGCGCGGCGGCGACGTCCGCGGCGTCCAGCCCAACACGCCGTTGTTGAAACGCGTCGCGAAGGCCATCAACGCCTCCGCGAAATGGATCGCAGACAAGATCATGAAGTTCGTCGAATGGGTGTCGCGCTTCTGGCCCAAGGACAATCCGAAAAAGAAGCCGGCATCGTCGGCGATGCGCTGGACCGTCGGCACGCTGGTCGGCCTGATCGTGCTCATCCTGGCCATCCTCGCATTCGAGGTGATCCGGCGCAGCCGCAAGCGGGCTCGCGATGTGGTCGAAGAAAGCGCGCAGCTGACCTCAACGCGCGACGACGATCCACTCTCGCGCGGCGCGAACGAGTGGGAACGCTACGCCGCGCAACTCGCCGCCGCCGGCCGCCTGCGCGAAGCGATCCGGGCCTGGTATCACGCCGTGCTGGTCACGCTGTACGGCGCGAATATCCTGCACTACCGCAAAGGACGGACGAATTGGGAGTACGTCGCCGCGGTCGGCCCGGAGCACGCCTGGCGTCCGCGGCTCATCGAGCTGACGCAGCGTTTTGAACACGAGTGGTACGGCTCCGACGACAGCAGCAGCGATGTGCTATCCGAATGCAGCGCAGCGGCGCGCCATGTGCTCAGCGAGGTTCGCCGCGCGAGCAGGGAGGCCGCATGAGACGCGCCCTTCCGTTGCTGCTCGCCGTCGCCGCGTTCTTCATCGCCGGGGCGATCTGGATCGGCAGCAACCGCGTCGCCAGCCACGCCTTTGAGCCCGGATCGGTCTTGAACACGGCACCCGCCGGCACCTCGCTCGCCTACTCCTACCTCGGCCACCGCGGAATGGTCAAGATGTTGATGACTCCGTTTCGAAACGCGGTCGTTCCGCAGAACGCCGTCGTCTTCCGCTTTGATACAGAGGGCGATTTTTCCTCGCCCGAAGAAGAGGATCCCTCGGACAAAAAGACGCCGCTGAAAACTTCACCGCCGCTGATCACGCCGGCAGAGGATGAATTCGTCCGCGGAGGCGGCCGGCTCGTCCTCGCCAGCTCGTATTTCGGAGGCTCGATCGAGATGCGTGAGGATGCCGGAAAAGTCGCGGCGAAGGTCTTCCCGATCTGGCCCGGCGTCGAAACGCTCTCGCTCCCTGAATCACTCGGCGTGGCGCCACGCTCGCTGCCGCGCGGAATGCACACGCTTTTCGCCGCGAACGGTGAAGCCGTCGTCGCACGGCAAACCATCGGCGCCGGCGACGTTATCGTCATTTCTGTGCCGGGGATGTTCGAGAACAAGAGTCTCGCCGCCGACAGTCACCTGGCGTTGCTCACGGCACTCGCCGGCATCCGCCGCCCCATCTACTTCGACGAATACGCGCACGGCATCACCTCCGACGACGGCGCTCTCGCCCTCATGACCGAATGGCGCCTCGGACCGCTGCTCGTCCTCGGCGGCATCGCTGCTCTGTTCGCGTTCTGGCGCAACGCGCGGCGCATCGGACTTCCGGACGCTGAAGAGCGCGACACGCGATCGGACGCCATCGATCTCGTCGCTTCGCTCGGAGCGTTGTACGGCCGCTCGATGACGAACGGCGACGCCATCGTGCTCTACCGCGCCGCGCTGGAGCGTACGGTCGCGGCGCAAAGCGGTTTGCGCGGCGACGCGCTGCACCGCCGCGTCGCCGAGCTCACGCACGGTCTGAAGCCGAGCGCTGACGAAAAAATCGCCGCGCACGCATTCGGCCGACATCTCAACGCTATCAACGACGCGTTCCGCACGCTGGAGCGCACGGCCAGAGGAGGCCAACATGCAAACCATCGCTGACGTCGCGTCGCGCTTCACCGTTCTGCGGCAGGAGCTCGACCGCGTCATCATCGGCCAGGAGCGCGTGAAGATGCTCGCCATCGCATCGCTCGTCGCCGGCGGCCACATGCTGCTCGAGGGCGCGCCGGGAACGGGCAAAACACTGCTGTCGCTGGCGCTCGCACGCCTTCTCGGATGCCGCTTCCGCCGCATTCAGTTCACGCCCGACCTGATGCCGGCCGACCTCCTTGGCGCGAACATCTTCAATCAGAAGACGCAGGAGTTCGCCTTCCGTCCCGGCCCCGTCTTCACCGACATCCTCCTGGCCGACGAGATCAATCGCACGCCGCCGCGTACGCAGGCCGCGCTGCTCGAGGCGATGCAGGAAAACGCGGTCACGCTCGATGGGATCCGGTACGGCGTCTCGCCGGTTTTCACCGTCTTCGCCACGCAGAACCCGGTCGAATTCGAAGGGACCTATCCGCTGCCGGAAGCGCAACGCGACCGGTTCCTATTCAAGATCACCATTGATTTCCCCGAGGCAGCTGATGAGGAGAAGATGTTGAGCGCGTATGCGGGCGGCGAGCGGCTGCACGATCAGGTCGTGAAGCAGCTGAAGCCGGTAATCAGCGCCGCCGAACTGGCGCAGGCGCGAATCACCGTGGCCTCGCTGGTGCGCGTCGAGCCGCACATCATCAAATACATCCAGGAGATCGTGGCCCGCACGCGGCACGACGACGCGGTGCAGATCGGCGCCGGCCCGCGCGCGTCGCTGGCGTTGCTCGAAGCCAGCCGCGCCGTCGCCGCCCTCGGCAATCGCAGCTTCATCACCCCCGACGATGTGAAGGCGCTGGTCGAGCCGGTGCTCGCGCATCGCGTCACGCTCAGTCCCGACGCGGAGATGGAAGGACTGGCGCTGTCCGACATCCTTTCGCGCATTTACGAACAGGTGGAAGTGCCGCGCTGAGGAGCGAGCCTTGCGACCCGGCCCACTGCTAATCCGACTGACGTTGCTGCTGGCCGCGCTGGCGCTGCTGGTGCCGGTGTTCGCGCCGATGGCGACGATTCTCGCGGCCGCGTTCGCACTGCTCGTCATCGCCGCGATCGCCGAAGCGGTCACGCTGCGACGAATCAAGATTGACGTCGAACGCCAACCCAAAGTGGCGCTGCCGCTCGATGAGGCAGACACCGCCACGATTCGCATTCGAACGACATCGCGCCGGCCGCTGCGACTCATCATCCGACAGCGATGGCCGGAGATCGTCGCGCCGCGTTCGCAAACCGTTTACGCGATCAGCCGGCCGCGCGAAGTGCTCTCGATCGATTTTGCGTTGCGCGGTATCGCCCGCGGATCGAAATCGGTCGAGCCGGCAAACATCGCCGCGACGATGTTCGGACTGGCCGAGCGCATCGTTCCCGCCGGCAGCGAGACGATCGTTCACGTGCTGCCGAACCTGCGCGCCGTCAAGCGTCTGCACAAGCGCCTGAACGATTTCGCGCTGCGCTCCCTCGGCGCGCGCGCCGCGCCGAAAATCGGCAAGGGGCGCGACTTCGACCGGCTGCGCGACTACGTCGTCGACGACGATATGCGTGACGTTGCCTGGCACGCCTCGGCGCGCCACGGCCGCCTCATCGTTCGCGAGTTCCGCCTCGACCGCTCGCAGGAAATCCTCCTCTGCGTCGATCGCGGTCACCGCATGGCCGCGCGCGTCGAACAGATCACGCGGCTCGACCACGCCGTCAATGCCGCGGTGCTGATCAGCTACATCTGCAATCGCATGGAGGACAAGTTCGGCGTGGTCTCATTCTCGGCGACGGCGGAGAACGGCGTGGCCTTCGGCCGCGGCGCTGCGCAGCTTCGCGCGATCACCGCCTACACCTCAGGCGTCGACGCGGCCTACGAACATACCGATTACCTCGCGCTGGCCGGAGCGCT
>Ga0233356_1000036_pt1 | contig 51537 bp, 44 predicted proteins | sample GEONSFMMS_FD_180700 | JGI IMG/M metagenome (GOLD analysis project Ga0233356, IMG submission 180700) | Soil microbial communities from Shasta-Trinity National Forest, California, United States - GEON-SFM-MS | ecosystem: Environmental > Terrestrial > Soil > Temperate forest > Bulk soil | place...
CGTCATGAGCCGCGGCTCGGCGGGATTGGCAAAACGGAGGATCTGATGGCTGACCGTCCGTCCGCGCTTCACACCGTTGCTGATGTGCCGCAACGCCTTCGAGCTGGGCGCATCGTTGCCGATCTGGCGCTGGAGGATTTCGACGAACGGCTGGATCGACATGAGCACGTTGTTGAATTCGTGCGCAACCGACGCCGCAACGCGGCCGAGGGAGGAGACGCGGATAGCCTGGTCGACCTGCCGCTGCATTTCGCGCTGCTCCGTCACGTCGCGGAACGCCACGACGACGCCGAGCATCTGTCCCTTGCTGCCGATCTTCGGGGCGGCCACGTACTCAACGGAAAAGCACGTTCCGTCCTTGCGCCAGAAGACGTCATCGCGAACATGCCGCACGACACCGTCGCGCAACGTGGCGATGATCGGGCAGTCCTCTTCCAGGCGCGGTGAGCCATCGGCGTGTGAATGGTGAATCGTTTGATGGGCGTTTCTTCCAATGAGGTCGTGCCGTTCCCAGCCGAGCATGGAGGCAGCCGCCGCGTTATCGAACGTGACGACTCCATCCGCGTTCACGCCCTTTACGCCGTCAGCGATCGAATTCAGGATCAACTCGTACCGGCGCCGAAGATGATCCGCCGCATCGAGAGCGAGGCGGCGTTCGGTGACGTCGCGGAAGTTGACGACAATGGCTCGAACGGCGGGATCGTCGAGACGGTTCGTTCGCAGCACTTCCAGATAGCGCCACGTGCCGTCGGAGTGCCGATAGCGCAGATCCGGCATGGCCACCAGCGCCGCCTGATTGTTCAATATCGACACAAAGCGCCTGCGGCCCTCCATGACGTCATCGGGATGCATCAGCGCGAAAACGTTCAGGCCGATGACCTCGTCAATCGAATAACCGAGAATCCGGCTGATCGCAGGGCTGGAGTAGTGGATATTTCCCTCCACATCGATGAGCGCGATTCCGTCAGAACTGTTCTCCACGAGCGCGCGGAATCGTTCCTGCGACCGGCGGCGGTCCTCCTCAGTGCGAATGCGCTCGAACGCATAGCGGATCGATCGCACGATCGTGTCCCCATTCGCGATTCCTTTGATCAGGTAGTCCTGTGCTCCCATCGCCACGGCATCGAGAGCAGCCTGCTCATCGCCGTTGCCGGTGAGGACGACAATTGCGATGCTGCCCGCGTTTTCGAGAACCGTGTCGAGTGTCTCCGAGCCTTGGCTGTCCGGCAGGTTCAGATCGAGCAGGATGACGTCGATATCCGTGGAACGAAGCATGGCCAGGGCATCGGAGAGACGATCCACTGATGTCACCCGGAACGACGTCGAGCCGAGAATGGACCGGATCAGATGTGCTTCGATCGGGCTATCTTCGACGAGAAGAATGCGGAGCGGGGAAAGGAGACCATGGGATGTGGAGAGAGCGGACATAGGCATCCGTCTAGTCCAAGGTAGATGCCGCGCCTAACTCATTGAGAACACGCTGGCGCAAGTGGATTTGGCGCGACGAAATCTCGTCGATCGACGATTCCCAACGTCAGCGTGGCGGCCTGAAGCGCGTGGGATCGATATGGTGTTTTTGCAGCTTCGAGGAAAGAGTCGTCGGGCGCAGACCGAGGCGCTCCGCTGCACCGCCGTTACCCCCGACCCGGCCACCGCTGTCCGACAGCGCCTGCTCGATCGCGGACTTTTCCATCTCATCCAAACGGATAGGCAGCGCGCCGCCTCCGGCTGTTTTTCCCGCCGGTGTTTGACAGAGACCAGGCGGGACAACGAGCTCGTCTCCGGACGCCAGGATCACCGCGCGCTCGATGACGTTTTCCAGTTCGCGCACGTTCCCCGGCCATGCGTACTCCATCAGCCGGACCATGCTCGTCTTCGAGATGCGCTTCATTGGCTTGTCGAGCCGGCGGCCCAATATGGCGGTGAAGTGCTCGACCAATACGGGGATATCTTCGCGGCGCTCGCGGAGCGCCGGAATGTGAATCGGAAAGACGTTGAGCCGATAGAAGAGATCCTCGCGGAACGTTCCTTCCCGAACCATCTTCAGGAGATCGCGGTTCGTGGCGGCGATCACCCGTGCCTCGGTATGCAGCGTCTGGCTGCCGCCGACGCGCTCGAAGGTCCGCTCCTGAAGCACGCGCAGAAGCGCCACCTGAATCTCGGGCGGCAGCTCGCCCACTTCATCGAGAAAGATCGTTCCTCGGGTTGCGATCTCGAAGCGGCCGATGCGGCGTTGCATGGCACCGGTGAAGGAGCCGCGCTCGTGCCCGAACAGCTCGCTGGCGATCAGGCCCACAGGCAGAGCCGCCGAATGAACGGCGATCAACGGACCGCCGGCACGCCGCGATCGGCGATGAATCTCCCGCGCGATCAGCTCCTTCCCCGTTCCCGTTTCGCCTGTGATCAGGACCGTGGCGTCGGTCGGCGCGACTTTGTCGACGTTCGACAGAACGGATCGAATGGATCGCGAAACCCCGATGACGGAGCCCATGAGCAGGCGCTCGTCGATCTGGTTTCTGAGGAGAACGTTCTCCTCGACGAGCTCCTCAACGCGCTTCCTGCTGATGACGGTGTTGGCCAGATTTGCGGTCAAGGCCAGCAGGAAACGGTCAGCCTCCGTTGGGAAGTGTGGACGGGCCGAGGCGGCGACGATCGTAATCTCGGACTGGCCACCGCCGCCGATGATCGTGGCCCTGATTGACCGTGATGGATCCCTCGGATCGGGAATCGTGGCCAACTCGGTATCGCCCGAGGTCAGCAGCCGTTTGGCCTCCGCCGTGATGCGGCTGGTATCAACGACCGGCTGTTTTGCACGCGCCGCCGCGATGACCGGCCCGTCGATCAACGTCACGTAAACGAAATCGAGATGGACGGTCCGCAGCAGAACCTCGGCGATGTCATCGACGATCTGCGGCAAACGGTAACCGACCCACACCGCCGGAAGGGCCGAGAGTCCGACGACCTCGCCGAGCACGCGGCGGAACCTGGCCTTTTCATCGCCGTCACTCATCGCGCCCGAACTCGCCTCTCTCGCGAAGCTCTTGCAGCATTTGCTCCGGTGGTATGTAGAAAGGGTTCCGCTGGAAAACGCCGCCGATGAGTGCGGCCGCGTGCGTGCGCATTACATCGAGCACGACGGCGCCGCCAGTGAAGGAGAGATCGTACGAGCACATGATCGGGTCGTCATACCGCGTGAGGATCGTGTTCAACCTTGCCTCGTACGCCATGAGGGCGCCGGCGCGAATCTGATTCTGAAGCGCCCAATCCATGTAGCCGATGCCGCGCGTCCGACGATATCCCTGCTCGCGTGCCGCGCCCAGCACCTGGTCGATCATTTTCAGCGCGTGGTCCGGATCGAACTCGCCACCCGCCATCAGATGACTGTTCGGCCATGCAATGACGTCGAGCTGTCCGCTCTTTTCGACGGCCGCGACGTCGATGCCGGCCGCTCTCAGCCGCGCGCGATATTCACTGCCGATCTCGGCACATACGACGTGAATCGCCTTCTCACCGGCATCCAGTCCTTCGCGAATGAAGGGCAGGAGTGTTCGAAGCTCCTCATCCTTGTTGTGAAAAAACGCGCAGAAATGACGGCTACCGTCAATGACTGTCCCGGCGAGATTGATTTTCCTGTCCGATTTAGTCATGGCGGTCGATCTCGCCTCTCTCGCGAAGCTCCTCCAGCATTTGCTCCGGCGGTATGTAGAACGGGTTGTGCTGGATAACGCCGCCGATGAGCGCGACGGGGTGAGTACGCATGACATCGAGCACGGCGACGCCACTGAAACGGGAGAGATCGTATGCACAGATGACCCAGGCGTTATGACGCGAGTAGACGATGTCCAGCCGTGCCTCTAACGCGATGAGATATGCGTCAGGGATCTGATTGTCTGACGCCCAATCCATGTCGCCGACGACGCGCGCGCGCCGATAACCCTGATTCCGGGCAGCACTCAGAAAATCGTCGACCGATTTCGCCTGGTCGAATGCGTCGCTGTCCCGGACGCTGGGCGGCCATCCGATCACATCCAGTTGCCCGCTCTGCTCGACTGCCTCGACATCGATGCCTCCGTACTTCAGACGGCGCCGATGTTCCTCGATATGGTTCCCATTGACGAGATAAACGACTTTCTCGCCTGCCGTCAGGCCGTCGACCATGAACGGCAAGAGCGCCCGGAACTCCTCGTCCTCGCTATGAAAAAACGCGCATAGATGACGATTACCGTTGAGGACTATCCCCGCGAAATTGATCTTCCTGTCCGATGTAGCCATGAGCTCTCCCCCGGATCGAGCTGCGGACACCACCTCGAACTGAATCTATGCTCATTAGAGATACGAGGCGCCGATTTTCCGTGAAAAACGAGAGAACTCACGCCGCAAAGAATCACCGTTTAACGCGCCCGGCACGGTCTGCGCAGGCTCCTCCATCATGAACGTGTCGTCGATCCTGCTCTGGGGCTTCGCGGCCACGGTCCTTCTGACCAGCCTCACTGTCGCCGCGCAATCGCTCGGCCTGACGCGGATCGACATCCCATTCATCATCGGCACGATGTTCACACCGGACCGCGACCGCGCGAAGGTGATCGGGCTCGCGCTTCATCTCATCAACGGCTGGATCTTCGCCATCGCCTACGGTCTCTTCTTCGAAAACATCCACGCCGCAACCTGGTGGTACGGCGCGCTCCTCGGCGGGCTGCAGGGGATGTTCATCGTGTCCGTGCTGCTGCCGATCCTGCCCGGCATCCACCCGCGCATGGTGTCGGACTTTCGCGGCCCGGAGCCGACGCGCCTCCTCGAGCCGCCGGGATTTTTCGTCACGAACTACGGTCGGATTACGCCGCTCGTGCTGATCGCCGTGCATGTGCTGTACGGCGCGACAATTGGGGCGTTTTACGCGGTGGCCTCCTGACTCAACACGACGTTTAATGCTTGCGCAGCGCGCGGCACATTTCGCGAAGCTTTGGAGTGCGGTGGCGACCGAGCCACCGCTTTGGGAGGGAGGGAGACGGCGATAATCGCGATGATGTCGCAAGCATCACACGCTGCGTGTCGTCACGCTTCCACAGTCCTCCCAAGCGGTGGCCTCGCCACCGCACTCCAAAGTGCTGCGCACGAAAAAACAACCTAATTCGCTCGCGGCTCCGCCTTCCCCTTCTCCTCCGCTTGCGCGAGGCACAGCGCGGCGGTGAGGAGGGCGATGTGCGTGAGCGCTTGCGGGAAGTTGCCGAGCATCTCGCCGGAATGCACGTCGATCTCCTCGGAGAACAAGCCGACGTCGTTGCCGCGGCGGACGATGTCGTCGAAAAGCGTGCGGGCTTCGTCGACGCGGCCGGCGAGAGCCAGCGCTTCGACGAGCCAGAAGCTGCAGGCCAGGAAGGCGCCTTCGCCGGATGGCAGGCCGTCGTCGGTCTGGAGCGTGTCGTAGCGGTAGATCAGGCCGGAGTGGCCGAGGTCTGCGCGGATCGCGTCGATCGTGCCGAGCATGCGCGGATCGGCCGGATCGATGAAGCCGACGCGGGCGATGAAGAGGAGGCTGGCGTCGACTTCCTCGTCGCCGAAGATGCCGGTGAAGCTGTTGCGGCGCACGTTGAAGCCTTCCGACATCACCGCTTCCTTGATCGCGGTTTTTGCCTTTTCGACGCGCGCCTCGTCGATCTTCACGTGGCAGCGCCTGGCGATGCGTTGCGCGCTGTCGAGCGCGGACCAGGCCATGACTTTTCCGTGCACGTGTTGGCGCGGGCCGCCGCGTTTCTCCCAGATGCCGGCGTCCGGCTCCTGCCATCGCTCGCAGACGATTTCGGTCAGCCGTCGGATGAGATGTTGCACATCACGGTCGAGCGTCTCGCCCCGGCGCGTTGCTTCTTCAACCGCGCCGAGGACCTCGCCGTAGACGTCGAGTTGGAATTGGCCGTGCGCATCGTTGCCTATCCGGACGGGACGCGAGCCGCGATAGCCCGACAAATGGTCGAGCCTTTTCTCCGCCACGCGCGATTCGCCGAAAACGTCGTATAGCATCTGCAGATGCGGCTGGGTGAGACGCGTGGAGTAGAGCAGCCAGTCGAGAAACGCGGCGCCTTCCTTGGAAAAGCCGCAGTCGTAGAGCGCCGTCACGGTCCACGAGGCGTCGCGTAGCCAGCAGTAGCGATAGTCCCAGTTGCGCACGCTGCCGATCGACTCGGGGAGCGACGTGGTCGGCGCGGCGACGATGGCGCCGGTCGGCGCATACGTCAGCAGTTTCAGGACGAGCGCGGAACGGAGGACGAGCGCGCGATGCGGACCGCCGTACGTCAGTTGCGACGACCATTCGCGCCAGAATTTCACGGTGCGTTCGATGGCGTCGTCGGTGATCGACGGAAGGACGGCCGGCGTGTGATCGTCGAAGCCGAGGGCGAAGGTTCGTGACTCGCCGGATTTCAAAGTGAATCTCGCGATCGCGATGCCGTCATCGATCTCGAACTTCGCATCGCTGCGAAGGTTCAACACGCGCGCGCCCCAGCCGCAGTGGATGGAGTCGCCGCGATGGCGAAGCCGAGGAGTGATGCGGGCGTAGTCGGGGCGCGGGGCGTAGAGGACTTCGATCGGCACCGCGCCGTCGATCACTTCGATCCGGCGCAGCAGTTGGCGGAACGGCGAGAGCGTGATCCGCTTCTCCTCCTCGGTCATCACCGGCATCAGATCGAGCAGGCGCGCGGTGCCGGAGCTGGTCGTGAACGTCGTCTCGATGACGTTGGTGCCGTCGAGATAGCGGCGTTGTGCCTCGTGATCAACGGCGGGATGGATGGCGAAGAAGCCGCCCTTGTCGACATCGAGAAGGCGTCCGAAGATCGAGGGCGAATCGAATCGCGGCCAGCAAAGCCAGTCGATCGAGCCGCCGCGCGAGACGAGCGCCACGGAGCGAGTGCAACCGATGGCGGCGTAGTCGGCGATGGGAACGGATTCGGGCACGTGGAGTAATTGTAAGGATCGCGAAAGGCTTCTCACCACAAAGACACAAAGAGCACGAAGAGAGCTTTCTTTGTGTCCTTTGTGTCTTTGTGGTGAAAAGCCTTTCAGAGCATGATTCGCGGCGATGCTTCGTGTCACCGAGATCTTCCACAGCATTCAGGGCGAGTCGACGCATGCCGGGCGGCCCTGCGTCTTCGTGCGCCTGGCCGGCTGCAATCTGCGCTGCCGGTGGTGCGACTCGGAATACACGTTCACTGGCGGCGAGAAGTTTTCCATCGATGACGTGATCGAGCGCGTGAAACGCTACGGCTGCGAGCTCGTCGAAGTCACCGGCGGCGAGCCGCTGGCGCAGAAGGAGGCGTTCGATCTGATCGCGCGGCTTTGCGACGACGGATTCGAAGTTCTGATCGAGACCTCCGGATCGATCGACGTCGAGCCGGTCGACCGCCGCGCGAAGATCATCCTGGACGTGAAATGTCCCGGCTCGGGTGAAGCGGAAAAGAACTACTGGCCGAATCTCGACAACCTCCGGCCGCACGATGAGATCAAGTTCGTAATCGCCGATCGCGGCGACTACGAATGGGCGCGCAGCGTCATCGAGCAGCGCAACCTGACGGGACGCACGATCCTTTTCTCGCCCGTGTGGGGCGAGCTCGATCTGAAGACGCTGGCAGAAATGATGCTCGCCGACGGCGTTCCGGCGCGGCTGCAGACGCAATTGCACAAACACATCTGGGGCGCGGACGTGAAGGGAGTCTGATGAACAAACCGACGCTCGACCACATCGGCATCGCCGTGAAGTCGCTCGATGCCTCCAAAATTTACGCTGCGCTCGGTCTTACGATCGATCACGTCGAGACCGTGACGACGCAGGGTGTGCGCACGGCTTTTTTATCGGCCGGCGATGCGAATCTCGAGCTGCTCGAGCCGATCGGCCCCGATTCGACCGTGGCGAAGTTCATCGAGAAACGCGGCGAAGGAATCCACCACATCTGCTTTCGCGTCGACGACATCGAATCCCACCTCGCCCACCTGAAATCGCTCGGCTACCGCCTCATCAACGAGGCGCCCGTGCCGGGCGCGCACGGCTGCCGCGTGGCCTTTCTTCATCCGGCCGCGGGCAACGGCGTGCTGATCGAACTGAGCGAGAAATCATGATCGAAGGCTTCGCGCCGTTCGCGCTGATCATTCTCAATCTCGTCAATCCGAAGGAGAAATTCTTCGGCGTGCTCACGGCGCTCTCCCCCGCCGGCGTGACGATGCGCGGCATCAACCTCGACTCGTTCGAAGACTGGATCCACCAGATCGCGCGCAACGAGGAGCCCGACCTCGACCTGATCACGATGTTCGTCCCGCTCTTTCGCGTGGAACGGATCTTCCTCGACGAACCGTCGGGCGCGGTCAAGTCCTACGGCCAGCGCTTCGAGCAGGTCGCCGGGCTCTCGCTGCGGACGTTCCTCGGCATGGATGAGGGAAGCGAGCAGCACTGATGCTGTCATCGCGGCATCGCGACGTTTGATGCTTGCGCGACGCGCGGCACATTTCGCGAAGCTTTGGAGTGCGGTGGCAAAGCCACCGCTTTGGGAGGGCGGGGGACGGAGCAAGCATCACACACTGCGAGTCGTCACGATTCCACCGCCCTCCCAAAGCGGTGGCCTTGCCACCGCACTCCAAAGTGCTTCGCACGAAATGGGGGCCACACTTCCTCAGATAAACGGCTGAGGTCACATTTTTTGCTTCTGGCGCAATCCGGAGGTTTCTTGCCATGAAGTGGATGCGCATTGCTCTCGTTCTCACCTGCATCACCGCCGTCCCCGCGTTTGCCGCCGACCGTACCTTCGATCTCACCGGATGGGCGGCCTGGGTCGATCCCAACAGCAGCGGTACGTTCAACTCGCCTGCTCCCAATCAACCGTTCGACGTCAATTTCAACGGCAAGCTCGGATATGGAATCGGGGCGAACATCTTTTTCGGCAATCACATATCGGCGGCGTTCGACGTCGTGCAGGTGCGGCCGGAGACGAATATCCGTTCACACGCCGTCGGCGGCTCGGGAGCGTTCAGCAACGGACTGCGCATGACGCCGCTCACCGGCGTGCTGCAGTGGCACTTTGCGCCGAGCGGATTCATCGATCCGTACATCGGCGCAGGCGCGGCCTACGTTTTGTTCGACAAGGCCAATGTCTTCGGCACTCCCAACCTCACGCGCATCGACTTCAAGGACGACGTCGGCTTCGCGGTGAACGGCGGCGTCTCGTTCCGCCTCTCGCGCATGCTGGCGCTGACGGCGGACGGCAAGTATGTGCCGCTCAAGTCCTCGGCGAAGGCCGTGTTCACGAACGGCACGACTACGACGAAGGTGAAAATCAATCCCGTGATCTTCTCCGGCGGATTGTCGCTGCGTTTCTGATTCTCACGCTCCGGCGCGCGTCGGGCGAGGATGTGTTGCGGCGCGGATGGCCATCCGCGCCGCCCCTTCCACCGGCGTGTGCGTGGGCGGGACGATGCGCGCGCGCGGCGCGGCAGCCAGGACAGCGCTGCGCATCGGCGCGAGCAGCGTCTCGCCGGCGTTGAACGCGCCGCCGACGTAGGCGACGGGGAAGTCGGTCGACGTCAGTCCGAGCCGCTTCGCGACCGCCAGGACCGCCGAGGCCAGCTCGCCGCCGGCGCGATGAACGATCTCGTGCGCGCAGGCGTCGCCGCTCTCGGCGGCATCGATCACGAGTTTGCCGACGCGGGCGATGTCGTCGGCGTGCGTCGTCTGCGCGTAGACGAATCGCGGCAGATCGGGCGGCGTCATGTCGTAGTCGCGCTTCAGCAGCTCGGTCATCAGCGTGGCCGGACCGCGTCCGTCGTACGAGCGCAAGATCGCCGCAAGTCCGGCCCGCGCGATGGCGAAGCCGCTGCCTTCATCGCCCACCACCGGCCCCCAGCCGCCGGCGCGCGCCTCGTCGCCGGCATCGTTGCGTCCAACGCAGACGGAACCGGTGCCGGCGATCACGACCACGCCCGCGCCGAAACCGATCGCGCCGCTGAGGGCGATGCGGGCATCGTTGTCGACCGTGAAGTTGCCGCGCGGAAAGAAAACGCTGAGCGAGTCGACCACCTCCTGCCGATGCGCGGGATGGTCGGCGCCAGCGATGCCGCAATAGGTCCAGGTGATCTCGCGGCTGGCCACGTCGGCGGCCACGAGGGCCTTGTTCACGGCGCGCTCGATGTTGCGCGCGGCCGTCTCGATGCCGACGCGCAAGTGATTGGACGGACCAGCTAATCCATCACCGAGGGCGCGGCCGGCGTCGTCCGTGACCAGCGCTGCCGTTTTCGACGCGCCGCCGTCGACGCCGAGGTAGTACGCCATGCGGATGATCTTTTACCGCAAGTGCGATGCCGTCAGGACCGTTCCTTGCAGAGTTCGCTGGAAAAAGGAGTCGTACATGAAATCGAATCGAGTACTGACCACCGTGGCGCTGGCCCTGGTCTCTGTTTTCCTGATCGCCGCCGCGGGCTGCAAGATGAGCGGCATGGCCGTGACCTCGCGCGGCCAGCTTCTGAAAATCAACATCAATCATCCGATCGACCTCCCCGAGCGCGGCGAGGACAACATCGACATCGTCCTCGGCAGCCGCGGCGTGAACAGCGTTCGCGACGTGCTGGTCGACGTGGAGCTGCCGCCGCAACTGATCGTGCTCGACGAGACCCATGAGCGTGGCGTGACCATGACCCACGAACCCGGCTCCAACGTCTACCACTACACCCTCGGCAACCTGCAGCCCGCCGAGGATTCGACGATCCGCTACAAAGTGCGGACGTCGTTCGGAACGATGAGCCAGAGCGACAGCGTCAAAGCCACCGCCTGGCAGCGCGACCTCCCGGGCGACCAGTTGGTGGAGACCGCGGTGATCAAGCTACGGCCGTAGGCGATAAGCTTCGCGCTATGTCGTCCATTGAGCTTGACCAGCAGCCGAATCACGAGATCCACATTCCTCCCAAGCCGCGCGAGGCGCTCGAAGACCGCAAGCTGCTCGACCGGCCGACGCGTCATGAAGTTCTGCAGAGCGAGTCGTGGCGCGTGCTGCGGATCACGAGCGAGTTCGTGGCCGGCTTCGATCATCTGGCCGAGGTCTATCCGGCGGTCTCGATCTTCGGATCGGCGCGGACGCAGCTTGCGAACGAGTATTACGACGCCGCGGTCAAGACCGCGGAGCTGATCGGCAAGGCCGGCTTCGCCGTCATCACCGGCGGCGGGCCGGGGATCATGGAGGCGGCCAACAAAGGCGCGCGGCAGGCGGGCGCGCTGTCGATCGGCTGCAACATCGAGCTGCCATTCGAGCAGAAGGTGAACGCGTACGTCGACAAGGCCATGACCTTCCGCTACTTTTTCGTGCGCAAGACGATGTTCATCAAGTACTCGGAGGCCTTCATCACGTTCCCCGGCGGCTTCGGCACGCTGGACGAGCTGATGGGCGCGTTGACGCTGATCCAGACCAAGAAGATTACGAACTTCCCGGTGATCCTTTACGGCAGCGACTACTGGGGCGGTCTGATCGACTGGCTCCGCAAGTCTGTCCTCGTCGCGAACAACATCACGTTGGAGGACGTCGACAGCCTGCACCTGGTCGACGATCCGAAGCGCGTCTGCGAAATCGTCTGCGAGTTCCACGACCAGGCGCTGGTCACGAACAAGGATGAAGATGAGGTGACGCCCCCGCGGCCGCGGCATTCGGACTGACAAATGGCTCTCCGCTTGCAATTATTTGAGCGAAAGGAGAGACCAGAATGCGTATTCAGCAGACGGATCGAATCCTCAAAGACGCCCGGATCGCGCGGCACGGCCAGCAGGTGCACGAGCAGAACCGCGGCGGGGTGTGGCGGCGTGCCTGGCAGTCGCTGGCCGGCATCTTCAAACGTTCGTAATTCGCTGGCGAGGCGCGGCGAGGCTGATTCTCGCTTCCATTGCACGAAAAAACGATGCTTGATGCTCGCTGAAATCTCGTCACATTTCGCGAAGCTTTGGAGTGCGGTAGCGGTGAGCTACCGCTTTGGGAGGGTGTGGGAATTGTGACGACCCGCAGCTTGTGATGCGCGGCGCGAGCAAAGAATCGATCATGCGCCTCGCACGCATCGAACGTTCCGTTGAGTCCGTTCCGCCGCCCTCCCAAAGCGGTGGCTCGGTCGCCACCGCACTCCAAAGCTTCGCGAAATCTGCCTCGAATTGCGCGTGAACCGAAGCTCCTGACGATTACGGCGCCTCGCTCTCTTCCACTTCTTCGATGTCCGGCATCTGCGTCTGTACGATGACCCAACGCACGCGGAAGCGTTCGGCGTCCAGTACTTCGATCGATAAATCGCCGAGCTGGGTCCGATCGCCAGGGACGACTTCGCGTCCCAATCGCGCCGCCACATAGCCGCCGATCGTCTCCTCGGCAGGCTCGCCGACGTCGACCTTCAACCGGTCCGCGAGATCCTCGATGAGGTAGTCGCCGCGCACGCGATACCGTCCGTTTCCGAGCGGTTCAATCTCAGGCCGCTCGCGGTCGAACTCGTCCTGAATCTGTCCGAACAGCTCCTCGGTGATGTTTTCGAGCGACACGATTCCCGATGCGCCACCGTACTCGTCGAGCACGCATGCCATGTGCGTCTTGTGCTCGATGAACTGCGAGAGGAGCGCGTCGACCGTGGAGTTTTCGGGGACGAAGAGCACGTCGCGCTTCAGCTCCATCATCGTCCGTCCCGGTCCGCGGAGCTGCGCGAGGAAGAGATCCTTGACGTGAATCAGTCCGATGGTCTGGTCGAGCGTGCCGTCGCAGAGCGGATAGCGCGTGTGGCGCGTGGTGCGGATGATTTCGAGATTTTCTTCGATCGATTTCAGCGTCGACAGGACCGAAACATCCGTACGTGGCACCATGATCTGGCGCGCCGTCCGCTTCGAAAACTGGAAGACGCCTTCGATGATCTCGCGGTTCTCCTCGGACAGAATTCCGGCCTTCTCCGAGTGCGCGAGGATGAGTCGCAACTCCTCCTGCGAATGCACCATCTCCGTGTCGCTGGCGGGCTTGATCCCGACGACGCGCAACACCGCGTTCGTGGTCCGGTTCAGCAGCCAGATGACCGGATACATCAACACGTAAAACGCGCGCAGAAGATGCGCAGACCAAAGCGCGGTGCCGAGGGTCTTGTCGATGGCCAGATACTTCGGACCGAGCTCGCCGATGATGATGTGCAGCGAGGAAATGACGATGAACGCGGCCGATGCGGCGATCGTGTGCGCGACGGCGACGCTGTAGACGCCGAAAAACGCCAATCGCGGCTGGATCAGAGATGCGAACGCCGGCTCGCCGACCGCTCCGAGTGCCAGTGACGCGAGCGTGACGCCGAGCTGTGTTGCGGAGAGGTAGCTGTCGAGTTTCTTGATGATGCGCCGCGCCATCCGCGCGCGCGAGCTCCCCTCGGCGGCCATCTCCGCGAGCTGCGTCGGCCGCACTTTGATGATCGCGAATTCAGCAGCGACGAAGAATCCGTTCGCGATGATGAACAGCAAAGCGAGGAGCAAGTACCAGCTAGGCATGCTCACCGAGCGCGAAGGGCGAACGCGCTACGAGATGGAGGGATGTCCATGGAAGTGGGGGATTGTATCGCGACTGTCATCCAGAGCCGCCGAAGCCGCGTCGCGCGAAGCGCAGAGCGGCGTAGGACGGCGAAGGATCCCCGGCTGGTAACCCGCGCTGCTGCTGACGCGTTTCCGCCGCCCCTCCCGGGTTGGCAGCCGGGGATCCTTCGATCCGTCCTACGCCGGTCGCGCTTCGCGCTCCTCGGCTGCGGCGGCTCAGGATGACAGTTCATCCAACGTCCGCCAGAAGCGCGGATACGACTTCGATACCACCTGTTCGTTCGCGATGGTCACGTTGCCGCGCGCGAGGCCGGCGATGGCGAAGGACATGGCGATGCGGTGATCGTTGTGCGTTTCGATCGTGACGGGATCGGATGACCAGCCGGGTTGGATGAGCAGCGAGTCCGGCCGCTCGTCGACCGTGGCGTCGAGGCGGCGCAGCTCGGAGGCGATGGTGGCGAGACGGTCCGATTCTTTGACGCGCAGGTTGGCCACGTTCACGATCTCGACCGGCGACGACGCCAGTGGCGCGATGGCGGCGAGCGTGGGGACGATGTCGGGCGAGGAGTTGCAGTCGAAGCGGCCGCCCCGCAGCGTGTTGCCGGTGACGGTGATCGCAGCGTCATCAACAACAACCTCGCATCCCATCGACTTCAGGATTTCGAGAAACGCCGCATCGCCTTGTGCGCTCGGATGCGCGAGGCCACGCACGCGGACCGTACCGCGCGTTGCCGCGGCGGCGGCGAACCAGTAGGACGCGGACGAGTAGTCGCCTTCGACGCGGTATTCGTCGCGGCGGAGTTTCGCCGCGCGCACATGGACGACGTTGCCGTCTCGCTGCACGCTTGCTCCGAACTCCGTCAGAATCGACGCGGTGATGTCGAGGTAGGACGCCGAGGCCAGCGAGGTGAGGTGCAGCGTGATGCCGTCCGGCAGCGTGGCTCCGGCCATCATCAGCGACGATGCAAACTGGCTCGATGTGTCGGCAGCGATGGCGACGTCGAATCCACCGCGCATCTTCTTTCCTCTGATCCGCAGCGGCGGATAGCCTTCGCGACCGACATACTCGACCTCGGCTCCGATCGAGAGCAGCACCTCGACCAGATCGCCGATCGGCCGCTCGTGCATCCGCGCTTCGCCTTCGAGGATGAACCGTCCCGGCGTGAAGGCGAGCCAGCCGGTGAGAAATCGCATGGCGGTGCCGGCGTTGCCGACGAAGACGTGAACGTCATTCGCCGACATGCTGATGCGCGGTCCGATCGCGACGCCGGTTTTGAATGTGCCGTCGATCTGAAATCCGATCGTGCGCAATGCCTCCAGCGCGTAACGCGTATCATCCGCATCGAGGCAGTTCGTGATCATCGTCGTCCCCTCGGCCATGGCGCCGAGGAGCAGCGCCCGGACGGAGTAAGACTTGGAGGGCGGCGCGGTGACGGTGGCGTCGAGCGGGCCGGTTTTCGGGATGCTCTTCAATCGACCTCCAGCACCAGGCCGTCATACGCGAGGCGAATGCCTTGCGGCAACGTGGCTTCAACGGTTGCATGATCGACTTCGTGAGTAAGGTGGATCAGCCACGTTTCGCGCGCGCCGATCCGCTGCGCAGCTTCGACGGCTTCGTCGATCACGAAATGCGTGGGATGGCGCGGCGAGATTCTCAGACCATCCAACGCGAGGATCTCTACGCCTTCCAGTAACTTCATCGTGGAGGAAGGGATGCCGTTCGTGTCGGTGATGTAGGCGAAGTTGCCGATGCGAAAGCCGAGGATGGTCCAATCGCCGTGGACGACGGGGAGCGGCGTGATGGCGATGCCTTCGTGCACAAACGGACCGTCGATTTCGATGAGGTCGAGCTGCGGTTTGCCACCGCCTATCTGCGAGTCGGACCAGATGTAGCTGAACGCGCGTCGGATGGCCGCGGCGGTCATCGGATTCGCGAATGCCTGGATGGCCTCGCGCTGCCGGAAGTTGAATGGGCGGATGTCGTCGAGGCCCATGAGGTGATCGGAATGCGAGTGGGTGAAGAGGACGAAGTCGAGTCTTGGAATCGGGAACTTCAGGAGCTGCAGGCGGAGATCGGGGCTCGTGTCGATGAGGAAATGTTTGCCGGAATGCTCGATCTTGACGGACTGGCGCAGGCGTTCGTTGCGGGGGTCGGTGGAGGTGCAGATGGAGCAGGAGCATCCGACTACCGGGACGCCGGTGCTGGTGCCGCTACCTAGGAAAGTGATGCGCATAAAAGCTTTTCACGCGGGGACGCGGGGACGCGGGGACGCGGAGTCATACAGTTACCCATTCGAACAAACCGGAAACCGGATCGATCGCCATCGCTTCCCCGGTCTCGTACCACGCCGGAAGAACAGTCACCGTTGGCGAACCCTCCAGCACCAGCTTCTCGTGGAAATGCCCGAAGACCACGTGCGTGAAGCCAGTCCGCGAACGCCCGAACGCCTGCATCCGCTCGATCGGCAGCCGCGACTTGTGTTTGAAGTTCGAGTCGGAGAGCCGGTGCTCGATGCTGTCGACGAAGTTCCGCGCCACCTTCTTCGGGATGAACTTCAGTGCGAACTTCGACATCGCGTTCTTCGACGCGAAGCGCCAGAAGCGGTACGGGATGTCGCGGTCGTTGATCATGTCGCCGTGGATGATCAGATACTTCTTGTCCCCCGCCACGACCGCGTACTCCATCGCGATGTCGGTCACCGCATCCTCCACGAAAGAGCCATGCATGAAGAAATCGCGGTTGCCTTCGGCGTAGTGGATGGCGATGCCGCTGTCGCGCAGCTCGCGAAAACGGGCGAAGACTTTCTCGACGGACGACGTGTAGAACTTCGGATCGGCGATCAGGTAGTGAAAGAGATCGCCGTTGAGGTAGAGCGCGCGAGGACGGAGCGCCGCGAGGCGGTCGAGCCAGGCGATGATTGGCGCTTCGCTGCCGTCGGAGAGGCCGATGTGCGAGTCGCCGATCACGAAAATCTGTCCTGCCGGAATCATGCGGTCAACTCCTCGAGGACGAGCCGCAGCTCGCAATAGTTTTGTTCGCTGAAGGCGCAGAAGACGACGCGTTGCAGCGAGCGCGCGTGCGGCCGGAAATCGAGCGCGGTCGAGACCAGCACCCGCCAGCATCGTTCCTGCTCAAACCCGAAGATGGCCGGCACCGGCGGCATGGCCACCGAGGCGATGGCCAACTCTTCGGCGCGTTTCAGCGCGGCCCAGACCGCGTTGCGCAGCTTCGCGTCCTCATCGCCATCGCCGACGCGCGGCACGATGGCGTGGATGACGAACTTGCAGAGCACGTTGCCGCCGCTGGTAACGACGGCATGGCCGACCGGCACCGAGCCGAATTCCGCCACCGGCTTACTGGCCGAGGCCGGATTGATGATGGCATCGACCTTGAGGGAGTTGACGTCGGCGCGAAGGAGCTCGATATTCATGCGGTCAGAGCGCCGGATTCAGCTTTGCGCGCGGGTCCTCGCCGTATGCGGCATCGATGGTGTCGGCGGCTTCGAGCACATCCGCAGCGGAGCTCTTCGGAACGGTGATCTCGACACGGTAGTAGTGATCGCCGGCGGTCGTTTTTTTCTTCACACCCTTCCCGCGTAACCGAAACGTTTGGCCGCCTTGCGTGCCGGCCGGAATGCGTGCGCGCACCGGGCCTTGAATCGTCGGCACCTCGACCTCCGCTCCCCGGATCGCTTCGCCGACTTTGATCGGCAGGTCGATGTAGATGTCGTCGCCGCGGCGTTCGAAAAGCGGATGGGAACGAACGTGAATGAGCACGTTGAGATCGCCGGCAGGCCCGCCGTTGCTGCCGGGCGCGCCTTTGCCGCGCAGCCGGATTTTCTGCCCGTCGGCCACGCCCTCGGGGATTTTGACTTTGACGCCTTTGCCGTTGAGGACGAGGTCCATGGTCGTGCCGAGGATGGCGTCGCGAAAATCGATGGTCAGCTCCGCTTCGAGATCGGCCCCGCGTTCGGGACCGGGCTCGAATCCGGCGGCACCGCCGCCGAAGAGGTCGGAAAAGATGTCGGTGAATCCGCCGCCGCCCGCCGAGCGGCGTCCGGCACGCGCGCGTCCCCCGCCGGCGCCGGTGAACTGCGAGAAGTCGAAGCCGCCGAACGGATTTGCACCACCCGCGAAGGGATTGCCACCCGGACCGCCGCCGCGGAACGCTTCCTTCCCCAGCCGGTCGTACTGCTCGCGCTTCTCCGTGTCGGACAGAACTGCATGGGCCTCAGAGATTTCCTTGAACTTGTTCTCGGCCTCTTTGTTGCCCTTGTTCTTGTCCGGATGGAACTTCTTGGCCAGACCGCGGTAGGCCTTCTTGATCTCATCCGCGCCGGCGCTCTTCTTCACGCCGAGGATGTCGTAGTAGTCCTTCTCAGCCATCGTCAGGCGAAACGTTTTAGCACATGAATTGCTTCGGCGGCCCGTTGGAGAAACAATCACCCACTCATGTACGGATCACTGGCGCGCCGCAACATTCTGACGATGATCCTCGCCGGCGGTATGGGCGAGCGGCTGTACCCGCTGACGCGTGACCGCGCCAAGCCCGCCGTGCCGTTCGGCGGCCGCTACCGGATCATCGACTTCGTCATCAACAACTTCATCAACTCCGGATTTTTCAAGATCAAGGTGATGACGCAGTTCAAGTCGAACTCGCTCATCGAGCACATCACGCGCACGTGGAGATTGGTGCCCGAGATCGGCCAGTACGTCGACATCGTCCCCGCGCAAATGCGCAAGGGGCCGTTCTGGTTCCGCGGCACGGCCGACGCGGTCTTTCAGAATCTGGAGCTGATCTTCGACGAGCAGCCGGAGTTCGTCTGCGTCTTCGGCGGCGATCACATCTACAAGATGGATGTGAATCAGATGCTACAGGAGCACCTGACCAACGATGCCGACCTGACCATCGCCACGATTCCGGTGCCGGTCGAGGAGGCGCATCACTTCGGCATCGTGGAAGTGGACAGCGACTGGCGCGTGACCGGATTCGTGGAGAAGCCGAAGGAAGGGGCGAAGACGATTCCCGGCCGGCCCGACATGGTGCTGGCCTCGATGGGCAACTACATCTTCAAGGCCAACGTGATGATCGACGTGCTGCAGCGCAACGCCCTGCGCGACGCGGCGCACGACTTCGGCAAGGAGATCATCCCGGCCATGTATCCGCGGATGAAAGTGTTCGCGTACGACTTCGGCCAGAACTACGTGCCGGGCGAGTCGGAGATCAACCGCGGCTACTGGCGCGACGTGGGGACGATCGATTCGTATTTTGCAGCGTCGCTCGATCTCGTCGCGGTCACGCCGCTGTTCAATCTTTACAACCAGCAATGGCCGATGGTCTCGGCGCCGCTGAATCTGCCGCCGGCGAAGTTCGTCTTCGCCGACTCCAAATCGCAGCGCATCGGAATCGCCACGGATTCGCTGGTTTCGGACGGCACGATCATCTCCGGCGGCACGATCAACCGCTGCGTCCTCCATCCGCGCGTGCGCATTCATTCGTACACGGACGTCGATGAATCGATCCTGATGGACGGCGTCGAGATCGGACGTCACTCGAAAATTCGCCGCACGATCATCGACAAGGGCGTGAAGATTCCGCCAGGGACGACGATCGGCTACGACCTGGAAGCGGACCGCCAGCGCTTCACGGTCACCGACAGCGGAATCGTGGTGGTGCCGAAGGGGGCGGAGATCACGGAGGGCGTGCTGGCGTAGGAAAGGCGTTTCACCACAAAGACACAAAGAGCTTCGTGTCCTTTGTGTCTTTGTGGTGAATCAGCCTTCGGATATCCTCCGCCGTCCATGACGACCAAGCCCCGCACCGATGGCCGCGCCTCCGACGAGATGCGCCGCGTCCTCATCACTCCGCACTTCAGCAAGCACGCGGAGGGCTCGGCGCTGATCGAGGTCGGCGACACGCGCGTGATCTGCACCGCGTCCGTTCAGGAAAAAGTTCCGCCGTTTCTCTATCGCACCGGCAAGGGCTGGGTGACCGCGGAGTACGGGATGCTGCCGCGCGCGACGACCGAGCGCACCGACCGCGAGGCCGCGCGCGGAAAGCAGGGCGGACGGACGATGGAGATTCAGCGCCTGATCGGCCGCTCCCTTCGCGCCGCCGTCAATGCCGAGTTCCTCGGCGAACGCACGATCTGGCTCGACTGCGATGTGATCCAGGCCGACGGCGGCACGCGCACCGCCTCCATCACCGGCTCCTTCGTCGCCCTCGCGCTCGCCCTCGGCCGCCTCTACCTCGACGGCAAGATCGTGACGTGGCCGATCAGCTCCTTCGTCGCCGCCGTCTCGGTCGGCATCATCAACGGCACTCCTGCGCTCGACCTGAATTACGAAGAAGACTCGAAAGCGGGCGTGGACATGAACATCGTGGCCACCGACAAAGGCCGCTTCGTCGAGTTGCAAGGTACCGCCGAGGGGGCAACGTTCAGCGAAGACGAAATGACGGCGATGCTGGCATTGGCGAAGTCAGGCATCGCGTCGCTCGTCGAAAAGCAGCGCGAAGTGCTCGCGCCGACGCTGACGCGCGTCGATGCGATGTCGCGCGACCGGCTGAACAAGAAGTTCCGCTAAGCGTTGATTTTCTAAGCCGTCCCGAGCCTCACCAGCACAGACAAGAGTGTCTGTGCCACACTGGCTCTCCCCTGAATCAGCATCGCGCGAGCACGGCAGCATGAATGTGGCACAGACACTCTTGTCTGTGCTTTGGCAAGACGCAGTGCCTGCCCCTGCTAACCGAGGGATGGTCATCGAGTCTTGAACCTTCAACAGTCAACATTGAACATCCTCTCGAAGAGCGACAAACGCATCGCGGAGTGGCTGGCGATCCTGACGTTTGCCACCTGCGGCTACTTTTTCGCGGGCGGCGGATGGAATCAGAACTCGCAGTTCGATCTGACGCGGGCCATCGTCGAGCGGCACACGTTCGCGATCGATTCGCTGGCACGCAACACGGGCGACGTGGCGATCGCGAACGGCCACATCTACTCGAACAAATCGCCGGCGATGTCGTGGATCGCGGCGATCCCGTACGCGGCGCTGCACGCGCTTGAAACGTCGCGCGGCGCGAATCCGGGCGATGCGACGCTGCTGACGATCAACGCCTGGCTTTGCTCGCTGCTGTGCGTGGCGTTGCCGGCGGCGATTATCCCGCCGATGATTTTCGTCTACGCGCGGAGACGCGGCATCGACGCACGGTGGGCGGCGATCGTAGCGGCGTCGTCGGTGCTGGCCACGCAGATCCTGCCGTACGCGACCATCTTCATGCTGCACGCGCCGAGCGCGGCGCTCCTCGTCTACGCGCTGACCACGCCACATCGCGCGCGAGCCGGTTTTGCGGCGGCATTGGCGACGGCGATGAACTATCTCTGCGCGCCGGCCCTCATCGTCTTTGCGTTCGTCGATCGTCGCGCCGTCGCGCGATACGCGGCAGCGGCGGTCGCTCCGCTCGCGGCGCTCGCCGCGTATCAATACCTCTGCTTCGGCAGCGTCTTCGCCATCAGCATCGCGCATGAAGATCCGCGCTTTCTCACGCCCGGCACGCCGATGGGCGTTTTCCAGTTGCCGACGCCGGGCGTTATCTACGCGGTCACGGTTTCACCATATCGCGGCCTCTTCTTCTTCGCGCCGATTCTGCTGGTAGCGCTCCTCGGCTTCCAACCGTGGTGGCGTGCGGAACGAAACATCTGCGCGGCGGTGCTGATCGTCATCGCGGCGTTCTTCGCGTTCAACGTCAGTTTCAATGGATGGGAAGGTGGCTTCGGAATCGGCGGCCGTTACCTCGTGCCGATCATTCCGCTGTTGATGATGGCGCTGCTGCGCGTCCGCCGGCGCTCGCTCGCCTACGTCGCGATGGCGCTCTCGTTCGCGATCAACTTCGCCGCGACCGCCGTCGATCCGCAGCCGTCAGCGACGATTCCGCGTCCGCTGACGCAGTACATCGTCCCGCTGCTCGTGCACGGACACTTTTCGCCCGCGGTGTCGATCACGCCGCCGTGGTCTGCCGCAACCTTCACCGGCCACACCTCGGTCAACCGCATGACGCTCGACGAGGCAATCGTGTTCGCCCGTCACGCGCCGGACGAATCGGCTTCGGAATGGGCCAGCTTCAATCTCGGCGAGCTAGTCACTGGTCCGGGCGACGCGCGCTCGTTGATTCCGATCGCTCTCATCATCCTCGCTGGAGCAGTCGTGATCGCGCGAATGGCCAAACCAGCAGCAGCAGCGCCGTGATGATCGCGGCCACCAGCCCGCCGTAGAACGACCATGGGAAATAGTCGATTCGGATGTCCCAGTCGCCGGGCGGAATCGTGAAGCCGAGGAAGGCGCCGTTGACGGGTTGCGGCGCGATGCGCTGGCCGTTCCGGAAAACGCGCCAGCCCGGCCACCACGGCTGGCTGCTGACGATGAGCGCGTAACGTTGCGAGCGAACGTGCAGGCGGAAATTCGTGTCCGCCGCTTCGACGATCTGCACGCTCGGATCGCTCTTCGGCGCGAGCAAGTCGCTGCGCATGCGATCGCTGTCGACCGGGAGTATGTTGACCACGGTCTGCTTCGAGAAATCGTGTTCGGTCAGCGTCTGCGCGAAGCGGTCGTGGTGGAACGCGAGGACGATGTCGTGCGCGGCGAAGAAGCGTGGCTTCACGTCGCGGTTCTCGAAAATGCGCCCGTCGCGGCCCTCGTAGACGAGCTGGTAGCGCCGAGGATTGCCGGGGTCGAGACCCGGATCGCCGACCAGGTATCGCACATTGAGATAGTTGAGCAGCGGCGTCTCGGCGTTGCTCCACTTTGCAAAGTACTCGTTGGTCTCGAGATTGGTGAGCAGCCGGAGAACGCCGAGGTAGCGGCCGAAGGCCATCGGGTCGTGGGTTCGGATGTCAGCGAAGCCGTACATCGCCTGCGCGTTCGGAAAGAGTGCGGCGCCGATGCCGACGATGCGGAACGGCGCATTGCGCGGCGTCGACTCCTGCAACCGCTGCAGTTTCTCGATCAGCGGCGTCGCCGGATACATCGCCTCGGACGGAAGCACCGGATTCCAGCCGTCTGTCGCCGTCCAAAGTTCGGCGACGAGCGCGCCGCCGACCAGCATCGCGGCGATGTGCCGTCCGCGCGCCTGCAGCACAAATAGCGACGACAGGACGAGCACGAGCACGCTCGGCAGGATGGCGATCATGGCCGTGTCCTTTGCCGCGTCCGACGGGAAGGATCTGGTCAGCATGAGCCCGAGCAGGATCGCGGCGGTGGTCAGGACGCCCGCCAGAAAATGAATCGAGCGTTCGGGGCGCGCGGTGTCGATCGCCGCTGCCGTCAACGCCGCCGCGATCCAGCAGAGGAACAGGCGCAGGCGCGCATTCGCCGCGAGACTGAAGATGAAATGGAAGACCGCGCTGATGACGGGCCAGTTGAAGACGATACCGGCGGCGACGAGCGCGAGGATGACCAGGAAAAATTCGCGCGTGCGGAAGCGGCGCTGCGCGATGGCGCGGAAGAGAAGCGCGAACCAGGAGGCGATGCCGAGGATGCCGGCGAAGCCGGTGATCGACTCCGCGGTGGCTGGCCCCCACGGTTTTTCGCCTGGCGCGTGACCGTAGAAATTCGGCTGGAACGTGCCGATGGCTGACGCAAAATCGGAGAACGGCGGCTCCTCGTTCGCGTGGACCTGCAGCTCCTGAAACCGCTGCGACTTCTTCACCGTCTCGGCAAATGTGGCGATGAACGGCGACGCCAGCATCGCGGCTACGAAGATCGCGAACGCGGTCAAGGCGAGCGAGCGGATGGCTTCGCGCCTCGGCACCGCACGTTCGACGAATGCGATCCACAGCGCGAACAGGCCTCCGAAGAACGTCACGTGCGTGACCGTTTCCGGATGGCCGCCGTAGAGCATCGCCGTCCAGACGATGACGGCGAAGAGGAATCGCCGGTAGGTGCGCTGCTCGATCAACAGCTCGATCGCGAGAAACGCGAACGGCAACCACACCGCGACGGTGACGATCGGAAAGTGCAGCCAGGTGATGACGAACGTGCAGAAGGCAAACGCGATCGCGCCGATGGCGGACGGCAATTCGTCGTAGCGCCGCCGGCAGAAGAGATACATCCCCGTCAGCGCGATGAGCAGTTTCATCGCTGCCTCGGCGGTCATGGCGTAGCCGAGCGGCAGCGGCAGCGCGAGGATGCGCAGCGGTGACATGGCCGAGCTCTGTCCATTGGCGAGCAATGGATAGCCGCAGCCGGCCAGCGCGTTCCAGATCGGGAAGTGCAGCGAGCGCCACGCCTCCCGCGCCTGATGCGCCCACGGCACGATCTGCATCGCCAGGTCGTTCATCTCCGGATTCGACAGCAGCCGCCGGTGATTCCAGTTTCCCCACGGCGGCAGGATGTTGATGAAGTCGACCGGAACGTTGATGAAGCGCCCCGTCATGGGGCGGAAGAGGTAGATCAGAACGAGCGCGTAGAAGAAGGCGGCCACGCGCCACGGCAGCGCGTCACGGACCGCCGGAATCCACCGCCGGGCGCACGCGATCGCGATCGCGTAAAGCGCGCCGGTGTAGATCCATGTGGCGTTGAACACGGGCGCGGATCATAAAGCAGACCAGCGCGGCGGCGGTCAGCAGCGCGATGATCGAGGCAATGCGGAAGGAGGTGTCGACGTAGCGGATGCGCACGATGGTGTGTCCGGCGGGGACGGTGAAGGAGAGGAAGGGGTCCGCTGTCATTCCGAGCCGCCGATACCCCGGAGGGGTTGAGGACGGCGAGGAATCCCCGGCTGGAACCGCGATCGTTTCGTCCGCGGCTATCGGCCGGGGATTCCTCGCCGTCCTCAACCCCTCCGGGGTACCGCCGGCTCGGAATGACAGCGTCCACCACCGCGATGCGCCAATGCTGGTTTGAATGACGGTTTCCTTAGCCGCATCGACGTCGAGCGTGTACGCGTCCCCGCGCGCGGCGGTGATGGTGACGCGCGCGCCGTCCGCAAAAAAGCGCGGCGTCACGTGGAGGTTTTCGTAGAGGCGTCCGTCGGGACCCGTGTAGCGAAGAACGTAGCGCGAGGTATCGGTCAGCTCGCGGTTTGGCTCCGCCATCACCCATCGAACGTTCAGCCTGTCGAGCAGCGGCGTCGCGGCGTCCACCCACTTTTTGTAATAGTCGTGCGTGATTTCGCTGCTGATGAAGTGAACGTAACTCGCCGGCTCCATCGGGTCGTGAATGCGCGCATCTTCGATGCCGAAGATGGCATTCGCATTCGGAAAGAGGACGTTGCCGATGCCGGCCACGCGATCGAAGCCGGGACGGTGATGGCGAAGGACGGCGTCGATGAGCGGCGTGCGCGGGTAGAAGGTACTCAGCGGAAACGGTGCGTTCCAACCGATCGTCAGCGGCCACATCTCGGCGATGACCGCGGCGACGAGCAGCAACGACGCGGCGTGTCTTGATCGCGGAATCAGTGCAATCGCCGCGATCATGAGCACGATTGCGCTCGGGATGATGGAGATGAGTCCGTCGTGTCGCGCGGCGTCGCTCGGGAAAGGCGTCCTCATCACGATGACGGCGATCAGCAACGCCGCCGATGCCAGTCCGATCGCGAACGGAATCGTGCGCAACCGATCGATCGCCGCGGCGATGAGCACGGCCAGAATCCATGCGAAGAGAAAACGCAATCGCGCGTTGGCGGCAAGGCCGATGATCGCGTGCATCGCTGCGACGGCCGGCTTCACATTCGCGAGGAGGATGAAGATGCCGATCGCGGCGATGACGAAGAAGACTTCGCGGTCGCGGAAACGGCGTCGCGCAATCGTGCCGACCGCGATGGCGATGATCGCGACGATGCCGAGGATGCCGGCAAATCCCGTCACGGCCTCCGCGCCGGCCGGACCCCACGGATTGCCGGGACGCGTTCCGTACAGCCGCGGTTGAACGAGCAGCGCGAGCGAGGTGGCGTCGGAGAACGGCATTCCGGCGCCAGCTTTTTTCATGTCATCGAAACGCGTCGACTGCCGCACGTTCTCCGCGAAAGGAATGATCATCGGCAACGCCAGCAGAAAGGCCACAGCGCCCACTCCGATCAGAGCCGGCAGAAAGGCGCGTTGCTTCTCGACGATCACGATCCAGAGCACGTACGCGATCGCGAACAGCAGGATGTGCACCGCCGTCTCCGGATGGCCGCAGAAGACGACCGCCGCACCGATCACTGCCGTCATCGCGAAGCGCGCGTGGGTCCTTCCCTCGGCCAGCAGATCGATCTGGTACAGCACCGCGGGTAAAAAACAAGCCGCGGTGCTCTGCGCGAAATGCAGCCACGCCACGACGAAAGGACCAAATCCATACGCGATCGCGGCGATGCTGCTCGGCAGGATGCCGTACCGCCGCCGGCAATAGAGAAACGTAAACGTCAGCGCGACGAGCATCTTCATCGCCGCCTCGGCCGTCATCGCATAGCCGAGCGGCAGCGGAAGCGCCAGAATCCGCAGCGGCGAAAACGCCGCGCTCTGGGCGTTGGCCAGCAACGGATAGCCGCACCCCGCCAACGCATTCCACAACGGCGCATGCCCGCTCTTCCACGCCTCCCGCACCTGATGCGCCCACGGCACGAGCTGCATCGGGACGTCGTGCGTCTCCATGTTCAGCACCGTGTACTTCGTCAGCCCCGGCGCCGATGCCGACCACGGCGCGATGAGTTTCGGGATGTCCGTAGCGATGCAGACGTAAGGACCCGTCATGGCCTTGAACAAGAAGACGAGCACGAGCGCGTAGAACAGAACCGCGACGCGCCGCGGCAGCGCATTGCCGCCGCGCCGCGCGAGCGCGACCGCGATCGCGTAGATGGCGCCGACGTAGAGGAAGGTGGGATTCAACGGAGGGATGGTAGCGCGCGATTGTCATCCGCGTGATTCAACGCCCAGGTACGGCACATTGCCAAAGCACAGACAAGAGTGTCTGTGCCACACGCGCTCTCCCCTGCATCACCATTTCCGAAAGTACGTTAGGAGCAAATGTGGCACAGACACTCTTGTCTGTGCTGGTGAGGCTCGCGACGACTGCGAAGAACAAGCGCTATGACGTTTCGCGTGTTGAAACTCACATCCGCGTACACGTCGCGGCGGGACACCAGCGTTCCGTCGCGCACTGCGAGCGTAGTGCGGGCGTCTCGCCTGCATCCGGCGGGCGTCCTCGCCCGGCGGGGGTTTCTAAACATGCTCGCGTTTCATTCGCAAGTTGCGCAAGCACGTTCCGAAACCATCGTCGGGCGAGACGCCCGCCGGATGCAGGCGGGGACGCCTGCACTACGCTTACAGCTTCGCGAAGAGGTTGTTCGCTTTCGCGAATGACTCCGCCGCATCCCCTTCGACGATCGCACGCACGATCTTCGCGATCACGTCGACGTGTGGACGCAGGTTTTCGCGATTGGCGTCGAGGATCGGCGTCCAGACCGGGGCTTCGCTGCCGGCGAGGCGGAGGAAGGTTCGCAATCCTGGCCCGGCGAAGCGGAGGTCGACATTCTGCTCGTGCAGGTAGGCGGCGAGGGCGGTGGAGAGGATCTGCGGGAGGTGGCTGGTCAGGGCAACGGCGCGGTCGTGTTCTCCCGCGTCGACGATCTCCGCGTTCGCGCCGCAGGCGGCGATGATCTCGCGGACGGTTGCGTCGTCGCGATCGATGAACCACGTTGAACCTTCGAAGAGATCGGCGCGCGCGGCGGTGACGCCACGCGCCGCCGAGCCGGCCAGCGGATGACCGGCAATAAAACGATCGTCAGCGACAGCGCGTAATGGCGACATCACGCTGCACACTGAAGTGATGATCGGAGCGTGGGCGGTGCCGAGGAGAGTGATGGCGACATCGACAGGCGTGGCGAGGATCAGCACATCGGCCTCGGCATCGACTGACGCGACGCGCTCGTCTGCGGCTTCGCCGGGATCGAGATCGGAATCGGAATCGGAATCGAAGAAGGCGACGTGCCATCCGCGGCGGCGCAACGCGAGGCCGATCGATCCTCCGATGAGACCGAGTCCGGCGATCAGCGCGCGCCGCGCGGACATCACTGCGTCATCATGATCAGCGTGCGGTCGACCGTCTGCGACGTCGAAGCGTCGAAGTACGGCCGCTGGATCGTCACGCGCGGACGGTTCGGCTTCGGATCGATTTCCGCGGCGCGATACGCCCCGACCGCTTTCGACGGATCGAGCTTCAGATTCAGCTTCTGCGCGACCGGGACGATTCCCGCAACGTCCTTGGCCAGATCGCCGGTGCGGTAGTACGCGGGCGGCTTGGCGGAGCTGAGGTTGTTCGTTGCGTCGGGCGCGACCTTGTTGTAGCCGTACGACTGCGCATAGAACTCCGCCACCTTGTCGAGAGGCGCGTCGGTGTCGTAGATCGCGATCGGCGGCACGTCGTCGTTCGGACGGAAGACTTTGCGGGCCTGCTTCCAGAGATCGGTCAGTTGCGCGAGATACCGCGAGCCCGGATAGATCGTGAACGCAAACGATTCCGGCTCCGTCGATTCGTTTTTCTTCTCTTTGCTGCAGCCGGCAGCCACGAGCGCGATGAGCATCGCGGCGGCGAGCAAACGTGTACTTCTGGTCATGCTGAATTGCCTCCAGGTCATTGATTCGACTCTAGCATACGGATCGCGACTGAAAATCGTTTCTACTTCGCCGCGGACGTGGCCCGGTCGCGCGCGGCGCGGAACTCGTCGCCCGGCTTCCAGTTCGGCATCGCCGGGTCGTTCGCGGCTTCCCATCCCATCCAGATGCCCAACTGCCCCATCTGCACTGCTTCCGACCAATCCCAATTCGGATCGAACTGATCGCTCGGCTGGTGGTAGTGATTGGCGCGGAAGTCGGTCGACCACTGCGCGCCAAAGCCGGCCGGCTTGCCGATGACGTCGTGGCCGGGATCGATCGAGAATGCCGGGATTCCGACCTTGCCGAAGCTGAAGTGATCGGAGCGGTAGTAGTGGCCCTGCTCCGGCTCGGGATCGGGGATGATCGAGAGGCCGAGCGCGCTGGTGATGCGCTGCGCGGCGGGATAGAAGGTCGTCCGCTCGATGCCGTTCATGTTGACGTCGCGCACGCGGCCGAGTTCCGGGATCATGTCGTAGTTGATGCCGAGGGCGATGCGTCCGGACGGGAGCGGCGGATTCTGCGCCAGGTATGCGGATCCGATAAGCCCCTGCTCCTCGGCGGCGACCGCCGCGAAGTAGACGCTACGTTTCGGCACCGGCATCTGCATCCAGACGCGAGCCATCTCCAGCAGGATGGCGCAGCCGGAGGCGTTGTCGAGCGCGCCGTTGTAGATCGTGTCGCCGCTCTTGTCGGCAGGTCCGACGCCGAGGTGATCGTGATGCGCGGAGTAGAGAATCGCTTCATCGCGCAGCTTTGGATCGCTGCCGGGTAGTTTGGCCACGACGTTCGTGGTGTTGAACGAGCGCAGCTTGCTGACAATGTTGCCGGAGAGTTTGATGCCGAGCGGCACGGGCTGAAAGCTGCGCGAGGATGCCTGCTGTGTCAGCGTATTCAGATCCTTTCCCGCCGCGGTAAAGACCGCGCGCGCTTCGTCCTCGGTCATCCAGCCGGCAAACTTCAGCGCCGGCGCGCCGGGCTTGTTCTTCATGAACGAGTTCTCGCTGCCCCACGAGTTGGAGACGACGTTCCAGCCGTAACCGGCGGCGGGCGTGGTGTGAATCAGGATCACGCCCGCGGCGTTTTTCGATGTCCCGATCTCGTACTTGTAGGTCCAGCGGCCGTAGTAAGTCCGCGCCGTGCCTTTGAAAAGATCGGGCTCCTGCGCGTTGGCGGGCGGATCGTCGACGAGCATCACCAGCGTTTTGCCCCGAGTGTCGAGCGATTTGTAATCGTCCCACTTGTACTCAGGCGCGACGACGCCATGGCCGACGAAGACGAGCTCGGAGTCGATGGTGGTGGTCTCGGTCTGCGTCTGATTTTGTCCGACGATCTGGGTACCAAAGCTCAAAGGTGCGCCGATGGGCGTGCCGTTCGCCGTGAACGCGAGCGACGACTTGTCGCGATCGGTGGCGATGCCGAGGAGGGGAACGTTCTGGTAGTAGGTGCCGCCGTCGCCGCTGGGCTGGAGGCCGTACGCCTCGAACTGTGCGGCGATGTACTGCTGCGCGATCTCGTCGCCGCGCGTTCCCGGGCCACGGCCTTCGAGGAAATCACTGGCCAGGAACTGATCGTGGGCAGCCATCGCTTTGCCGCTCAGGAGGCCCATCCCTCGCTTGACGGGAGCCGGGGCGGTGTCTTTGGAGTTCGCATGTGGCGCAGACACTCCCGTCTGCGTCGCCGCCAAAACGGGCAGCGCGAACAGCGTAGCGAGGGCGATGATCGAGCGCAGTCGGTGCATGTCGATGCTCCTTATTTGTGGTTGCCGGGGTGGCTGAGTCGGTCTGGGCAGTCCGGCAACGCGCCAACGATATCGCAGGCTATTAGAAACTTAGGAGTCGTGAGGACGCCAATTCCCTACCCGCCGTAACCAAACGTTCACCAAACTGGCTCCTATGAGCGCCTGATCAAAGAAAAATGCTGATTGTTACGAAAAAGAGGGTAGGGATAGCGGGAGATAAATCACTCCTAGACAGAGTGCGATATATGTTCACCGAAACCTCGGATACGTTCGGCGACCTGAAGATGCCGCTGCAGGAGCGAGTGGTCGACAAACTGGCGGACATGCTGTTCGCCAGCGACATGATCCTCGACATGCTCCGCGACGAGCGTGCAAACAAGTTCGCCGGGCACCTTACGAGCGTCGAACCGTCGGTGCGCTCCGTCTACGACCAGATCAACGAGCTGATGAAGCAGTTGACCGATTGAGGCGAAGCTGCCTGCGCGCTGGATGCGCCCGCTCGAAGTACGGCCCAGGAAGGCACCCATCCGTGTCCCTCGCGACGTCATCCGCCGGCAACCGGCGGGATGAACGCGAGCTCGTCGCCGTCCCGCAAAGTCTCCTCGGCACTGACGTAGCTCTCATTCACGGCGATCATCGGCGGCTGGATGTAGTCGCGAAGCTCGGGATGCCGATCGCGCAGACGCTGCCAGACGTCGCCGGCGCGCGTGCCCTCGGGGACATCGATCACCTTCTCGCCGCGGCCGGCGATGTCGCGCAAGACGGCGAAGAAGAGCAGCCGGATTTTCATCGCCTCGCATTCTATCTGCGTAGAATTGCGCCGCCTTGGAATCGCGATTCACAGCTTCGATGACCGTCGACGCCGCGCTGGCGCGTCATCCCGCCGCACGGTGGGTGTTCGCGGCGTACCACATCGGCGGCTGCGACGGCTGTTCGTCGGCTTCGGATGAGACGCTGGCGGAGGTGGCGGAGGGGTATCGATTGGATTTGAAGAAGCTGCTGGCGGATCTGAACGCGCTGGGATGAAGCGATCCTCGCTGATACGCCCTGCGCGCGGAGGCGCGCTCGACAATCCAGCCCCCGCGCTCGGCGCGGGGTTCGTGAGCGCGCGGACGAATCGGCGGCCGCGGAGGCGGCCGCCACAAGGTCTCGCGCGGCGCGAGCATTTTGTAGTGGCCGCCTCCGCGGCCACGGACTTCGTCCGCGATCGGATTCCCCGCGCTGAGCGCGGGGCTGGATTGTCGAGCGCGCCTCCGCGCGCAACCGTTTTCGACGTGACAACAGTTGTGAAAGCGGGCGGGGCGTGACGTTCCCAGGTCAAATTTGCAACCGTGGTCGAGCCACTTGCAAAGTTTTCCGGAGCGCCGAAAGGCGGTTTTCGCTTCACCTGTGACCTGCTTCCCGAGAGCGGAAGCGGTAAAACCGCCTCTGACGTGCCCAAAAAACGCGACTTATTCGACTTGGCAGGCCCCGTGCAGCTAGGCGAGGCACGATGAAACAGGTTTCGACAGCTTCGAGACCGCAACGCGGGTCCCATCTCACTCGCCCGCGTCTAGTGGCTACTGCGAGCCCCCTCCTAAACTATTGGACCGATTTTGGACGATTATTCACTTAGCTTCCTTGAATCCCACCAACTGGCCGCAGCAGTCCAAACCAAAGCGATGTACCACAACGGAGCCGAAAGGCTCCGTTAGTGCTTTTGGGCGATACCATTCGATCCCGTGAAGCGGAAGATCAAATCGTACCCGCCGCTCTCCTCCTTCGCTACAACCGGCGGTTGAGCGTGCAAGCTGGGTCAGGATGACCTTCACTCCGTCCTGGCAAAACTCCCTTCCCAGGAAGGGCTGGGGGATCTTGTCGTCGGTTACGGCACCAACGACGATGCGGCAGTGGTGCGCATCGCCGGCGACATCGCGATCGCACAGACCGTCGACTTCTTCACGCCCATCGTTGATGACCCGTACCTCTTCGGCGCCATCGCCGCGGCGAACTCCGTCTCTGACATCTACGCGATGGGCGCGACGCCGATCCTCGGCCTCGCCATCGCCGCCTTCCCCACCGACGTTCTGCCGCTCGACGTTTTGCAGGAGATCCTCCGCGGCGGTTCGGAGAAAGCGGCCGAGGCAGGATTTCCGATCGCCGGCGGCCACACGATCATCGATGACGTGCCGAAGTACGGGCTCGCGGTCACCGGCGTCGTCAGCGTGGCGAAGCTGGTCCGCAATTCGACGGCGAAAGCGGGCGATACGCTGATCCTGACGAAGCCGATCGGCAACGGGATCCTGATCAGCGCGTATCGCGGACTGACGCGCCGCCGTTTTCTGCGCCGCACGCCGCCATCGCTCGATGAGGCCATCCGCTGGATGACGATGCTCAATCGCGATGCGGCGAATGCGATGACCGAGGTCGGCGTCAGTGCAGCCACCGACATCACCGGCTATGGCTTGATCGGACATCTGCTCGAGATGTGCGCCGGCTCGGGAGTCGGCGCCGAGGTTCGCGCGAGCGCGGTGCCCGTGCTGCCGAACGTTCGCGAGTATCTCGCGCGCGGATTTCGTCCGACCGGCACGATGCGCAACGTGGAAACGTTTCAGAAGCGCGTCGACGTTCGCGTGCCGGCCTCGGAGTTCACATTGATGTGTGATGCGCAGACCAGCGGCGGGCTGCTCATGTCGGTACCATCCGAGAACCTGGCCGCGCTCGAATCGCGGATGCAGCGGAGCGGCCTGTTCTATGCAACGATCGGAAAAATAACGGAGCACAGCGGTACGCTAACGCTCATACCCTGAAAATCGAGGAGAGAACGATGGACGACAAGAAGCCGCCCGTGGCAGAGCAGCCGTTTCAAACGGTGCAGGGCGAGGACGGAACGACGTGGGTCGAGATCGCCAGCACCGGCACGGACGATGAGGCGCGCATCATCAAAGGCTTCCTCGACGCCGAGGGCATTCCGGCGCAGATCGAAAACGTGAAGTTCAGCATGGAGCCGATCAACTTCGGCACGATGGGCGACATCCGCGTCTACGTTTCCGCCGAGGACGAAGCGCGCGCGCAACAGTTGATGAAGCAGCGCGAGACCGACTTCGATCGTCTCGAAGACGATGCCGACACGGTCGTCACCGACGAAGGAACCGCCGAGATCACTGAAGACGAAGAGATCGAGCCGGCGGAGACGGAATGACCGAGGAGCCTCACCGGCCGGACGAGACACCGGTGATGCCGCGCTGGGTGCCCGGCGTGATCGGCATCGTGCTCGTGGCCATGGCCGCGCTGGCGGTCTACACCGGCCTGCGATACCGGACACCGACGCTGGCCAACGGCGTCGTGAAGTCGCGCCGTCCCGCGCACGCGATGACCGGCGGCGCAGGGCCTCCCGGCGAGCCGGAGCCGGGCGCGTCGCTCGTCTTTCCCGGCGATTCCGCCGACAACGCGCCCACCGCGCACGACGCCGTCACCGGCCGTGCGCGAGCGGAGATCACCGGCACGGGTCACGGCATCAGTTCGACGATGCGCATCTGGGCGCGCCGCGGCATGATGACGAACGTAGTGCCGGACGACGCGATGGTTTCCGTCAACGACCTGATCATCGGTCAGGCGAAGCAGTTCGATAAGCCCGACGAAATCTATGACTTCCCCGCGCCAGGCAGCTACACGATCCACATCTCCGCGCCCGGCTACAAGGACCAGCAGTTCATCGTCACGGTCGCGGATGACGCCAAGCAGGAGATCGCTCGGCTGGATGTGAAGTTGGCCAAATAGGCGTGAGACGGAAGGGTGAAGAGTGAAGGGTGAAAAAGGAGCGAACCTCCACCATTTTCACTCTTCACCCTTCACTCTTCACCCTTTTAGTGCGCCGCCTGGTGCTCCGCCTGCAGCTTTTTATGCTCGGTGATGATCTTTTCCTGCAGGTTGCGCGGGACTTCCTCGTAGTGCGATGACTCCATGTGGAAACTGCCGCGGCCCTGCGTGATCGAGCGCAGCGTCGAACCGTAGGTGAGCATCTCGGACAGCGGCACGCGCGCTTTCACCGTTTGCGCGTCGCCGTCGGCGTCGACGCCTTCCACGCGTCCGCGGCGCGAGTTGAGGTCGCCCATAATGTCGCCGATGTATTCGGCCGGCGCGGAGATGTCGACGTGCATGATCGGCTCGAGCAGCGTGGCCCGGGCCGCCTCCATCGCCTGCTGGTACGCCAGCGATCCGGCGATCTTGAAGGCCATTTCCGACGAGTCGACGTCGTGGTATTGGCCGTCCTTCAGCCGAACGCGGAAGTCGACCATCGGGAAGCCGGCCAGGTAGCCTTTCTTGCGCGCGTCCTGGATGCCCTTCTCCACCGCGGGGATGTACTGGCGCGGGATCGAGCCGCCGAAAATCTCGTCGACGAATTCGAAGTCGGCGCCGCGCGGCAACGGCTCGACGGTGATCTTGCAATCGGCGAACTGCCCATGGCCGCCGGACTGCTTCTTGTGGCGGCCGTGCGCGTCGGCAGGCTTGGTGATCGTTTCGCGGTACGGCACTTTCGGCGGATGCAGGATCACGTCGACACCGTACTTTTTCTTCAGCTTGGAGACGACGATCTCGACATGGAGCTGGCCTTGACCGGAGATGAGGAACTCCTTGGTCTGCTCGTCGCGGCCGAATTTGATGGACGGATCCTCTTCGATGATGCGGCCGATGGCGACGCCGAGTTTGTCCTCATCGCCGCGCGCCTTCGCTTCGACCGCGAACGAAATCGCGGCCTCGGGGTAGTGAATGTGCTCGAGCACGATCGGATGCTGGGTGGTGGCGAGCGTGTCGCCGGTGTGCACGTCTTTCAACTTCGCGACCGCGCCGATGTCGCCGGCGCGCAGCTCCGGAACCGGAACCTGCTGTTTGCCCTGAATGAGTTGCAACTTGCCGACGCGCTCTTCGTGGTCCTTTGTCGTATTCCAGTACGGATGATCCGACGTGAACGTGCCGGAGTAAACGCGGAAGAGCGACACGCGGCCCGAGAACGGATCGGAAAAAGTCTTGAACACGAGCGCGGACGGAAAGGCCTCGGCGCGCCGATCGAACGTGGTCAGCTCGCCCTTTTTGTTCTTGCCGTCGACCGTTTTCAACTCAGCGGCCGGCGGCAGCAGCGCCACGATGCAGTCGAGAATGGCGTGGCCGCCGATGTTGTGCGCCGCCGAATCGAGGACGACCGGGAAGATCTCGTGATGTCCAACTTCGCGCCTGAGTCCATCGAGCAACTCTTCCTGCGACAGGCCGCCCTGATCGAAGAAGCGCTCCATCAGCGTGTCGTCGCCCTCGGCCACCTTCTCGATGAGTTGCGCACGGTAGTCGTCGGCTTCCGCTTTCAAATCCGCGGGAATGTCGATCTTTTCGTACTTGCCTGAACCGTCCGCCGCGTACTTCCACGCTTTCATCGACACGAGATCGATGACGCCGGTGAAGTCTTTCTCCTCACCGATCGGGAGCTGGATGGGGACGATGTTCTTGCCGAACTTCTTCTGCAGCGCGTCGAGCGTTCGTGCGAACGAGGCCCGCTCGCGGTCCATCTTGTTGATGACGATGAGGCGCGGTAGCTCGAACTCCTCGGCGAACTTCCAGACGCGCTCGGTCGACACCTCCACGCCCGTCACACCGCTGACGACGATCGCGGCGGAATCGGCTACGCGCATCGCCGTGCGCGCTTCCATGACGAAGATGCCGAAGCCGGGCGTGTCGATGAAATTGATTTTCGTGTTCTGCCACTCCGCGAACGCGATGGCCGTGGAGATGGAGTGCTTGCGATCGATTTCGTCCTGATCGAAGTCGGTGACCGTGGTGCCGTCATCGATCCTGCCTAACCGCGTGATGGCGCCGGCGTTGAACAGAAGCTGCGTAACCAGCGACGTTTTTCCGGTGTCGTTGTGGCCGACAACGGCCACATTCCGGATCTCAGAACCCGAATAGACCTTCATGTTGGCTGTCCTCGCTTGGGGATCTCACAAAAGGAGGTGAATCATAATAGAAAGAGTGAGGGGTGAAGAGTGAAGAGTGAAAAGACGCGGGGGGAAGGTGACCTCCTTCACTCTTCACCCTTCACCCTTCACTCTTCGGCAGTTATGATTGGCGGCTCACGCACCTCCCGGATCGGGAGCTGACGCGGGGGGAGAGCGGAACCAGGTGAAGCTCGGCCGGTATGAGATCGTTCGTGAGCTCGGCAAGGGCGCGATGGGCATCGTCTATCTGGCGAAGGACCCGCTCATCGGCCGGCTCGTCGCGCTGAAGACGATCCGTCCCTCGGCGCATGCCGACGATGAAGACACCCGCGAGTTCCAGCAGCGCTTCGTGCGCGAGGCCCAGGCCGCAGGCATCCTGAACCATCCGTCCATCGTCACCGTCCACGACATCGGTCAGGACGAGCCCTCGGGCATGTCCTTCATCGCCATGGAGTACGTCGAGGGGCAGAACCTGAAAGAGGTGCTGGCGCAGGGTCGTCCGCTCTCGTTCGAACAGGCCGCGGACATCTGCGCGCAGGTCGCGGAGGGCCTCGACTTCGCGCATGCGAAAGGGATCGTCCATCGCGACGTGAAGCCGGCCAACATCATTCTGCTCGAGGGCAACCGCGCCAAGATCACCGACTTCGGCATCGCCAAGATCACGTCGGGCGTCGCGAATCTGACGACTACCGGCCAGTTCCTCGGCACACCGAATTACATGGCGCCGGAGCAGATCAAAGGAACGCCGGTCGATGGCCGCAGCGACATCTTCTCGCTCGGCATCTGCCTCTACGAATGCCTGACGCACCGCAAACCGTTCGGCGGCGATTCGCTGACGTCGATCTCGTACAAGATCGTGCACGAGCCGTTTCCGCCGCTGCACGAGATCAATCCGACGATCCCCGAGGGATTCGCCGACGTGGTCACGCATTGTCTGGAGAAGGATCCGGCCAAGCGGTATCAACGCGGGAAAGATCTGGCCAACGCGCTGCGCGCCGTCATCCGCGGCGAGCGGCCGATGCGTTCGAACGAGCCGATGTTCGCCGACGTGACCGTGGCCACGCGCGGCGATCACGACAAGTTGCCGACGATGGAGATCCCCTTCCCCGAGGCGGAGCACGGCACGACGGTCGAGGCACCGCAGCCGCGGGATACGAATCCGAGTCCCGGCAACGCGCGGCAAGCGGGGCCGTCATCGGCGGTGAAGCCGGTGAAGGCTCCGAAAAAACCGGGCGTCCCGATCTGGAAACCGCTGCTGACGAAGCGCATCGAGCCGATCCTCTTCATCGCCATCCCCTGCATCCTTCTGGCGATCCTCGGCATCGGGCTGCTGGTGATGAACGCGAGAAAGGTGAAGGTGCCGGCGGTCGATACGCGCGCCGAGGCAAAGGTGGCGAAAGGACGCAAGCTGCGCGAGGAAGGCAACCACTTCCTCCGCGAGGGACGCTTGACCGATGCCTACGATCGCTACGGGCAGCTTCTCAAGCTCGCGCCGCGCTCACCGGCGATCACGGCGATCGTGCAGAAGTTGTCGCAAATCCGGCAGCAGGATGAAGCGGGCAAACAGCATTTGGCAGAAGGGCAGCAGCAGTTCGAGCAAGGGCTGGCGCTTTACAACCAGAAGAAATTCGCCGAATCGATCCCGTTTTTCGATGCGGCCTTCCACATCAATCCCAGTTCCGACGACGCCGCCAAGTATCTGAAGCTCGCGCAGCAGGAAGATGAGCGGGTGAAGTTGGAGCGGGCGACGGCACGCGTGGCGAGGACGTCCACGCAGCCGCGCCAGACGCAGACGGCCGCAGCTGTCGTTCCGACGACGACACGCGCGACGACGGCAACAACGCGTCCGGGACCGCCGCCGATCCAGACCGCAAGCGGACCCGCGTCGATCACGACCATCGTGAACAGCACCGTGAGCGACGGCTACATCGTGGTGCATGCCGGCTCCGACGAAGTGGCGCGCGAGAATCTCTGGGGCGAGCGGCGCATCTTCCACACGCATATCCCGCGGCAGGTGAACGTGACCAAGGAGTTTCCCGCGAAAAACGCCGATCTGGATGTGTGGGTGGTGGTCCCCTCGCTCGCCATTAACGACCACAAGACGATGCGCGCGCAGAGTTTCGAGCCGGGCGTGAATCGCAAGCTCGTCGTCAGCATCGATCCGAAGAGCAAACGGGTCGACTACCAGTTCAATTGATCACGCGGAGCCGCGGAGCTCGACTCCTCGTGACGTTCATGCTTGCGCGACTCGCGGCACATTTCGCGAAGCTTTGGAGTGCGCGTGGCAAAGCCACCGCTTTGGGAGGGAGGGGGATGGTGATCATCGCGCAAACGTAGCAAGCATCACAGGCTGCGGGGCGTCACGATTCCACCGCCCTCCCAAAGCGGTGGCCTTGCCACGCGCACTCCAAAGTGCTGCGCACGAAAACTGGCGTTAGCTATCCTCAAAACGAGCAGATGAGAATGACGGATACCTTCGCGATCGCTTCACGAGATGAGCTTTGGCTGCGTGGAATGCTCGTGGAGTCGCGGCTGATGCATGGCGTCGCGACGCAGCGTGGGGATGTGATCGAGGCGAGTGACGCGCGCGACGACGAGCTAGTCCGCGCGTGCGATTCCGCGACCGAGAAGACACGCGCGGCGATGGCTTCCTTTCGTGACGCGCGCGTGCGTATCGTTGTGCGCGCGACAAATGACGGCGATGTCGAGACGACGATGACGATCGCGGTCGACGGGGTCTCCGTCGTGACGATGCCATCGGATGCGCTTGCCGATTACGAATTGCTCCATCGTCCTCGGAATGGCGCCGCGCCGTTGCGCGGAGCGATCGTCTGGCATAACGGATCGGCTGCCGTGCTGCTTCATGAGGCGTTCGGCCATGCCAGCGAACACGATGCCGCTCCGGTGGCATGGCCGTCCTGGCTATCGATCGAAGCGCCGCTTGCCTCTCGGCGCGAGACCTTTCGCGATGTTCCGTTGACGCGCATGACGCGTCTCGTCGCGCGGCAGACTGACGCGCCGTTCGCTCTTCCCGACGAACGGATCGAGGTGCAGCTCGTCGCGGGCGGTGGCTACGATCCGATGACCGACATCGTCACGGTCGACGTCGCCGTATCGTCCGCCGGTCCGTTCACGATCCGGCATTCGCGGACGGAGATCGCCGCATCGCTCACCGGCGCATCCGGCGAACCGATTCGCTATCCGGGCGTGATCTGTTCGCGCGAAGGACAGGAGCTGTACGTCGCTTCTCATGCGCCGGTGATGATCACGGATGGGCTGATATGACCGAGGTCTATCGGAAGTTTGGACGCGTCGTTCGCTATGAGAACGGAATCGTGATCTCCGTCTCCGAGGCCGGCGAGGCGTTCGAAAAGGACGGCGTGTTTCAGGCTCGGCCGGCGGTAGAGGAACCCGCACAGACAAGAGTGTCTGTGCCACACCCGGATCCCGAGCTCGCCGCTTTTGTGGCAGAGACGCAGACCAATGTGGCACAGACCCTCTTGTCTGTGCGGTCTGGCAGGATCGAGCGCTTGATCGCCTCGGCCGGTACGGCAAAGCACGAAACGAACGGCAGCAAATGGACCGAGGAGTCGCGCCGCGTTCACATCTCGCTCGTCAATCCGCCGCTGCGCGCGCTGATCGATCTGGCATCATTCGATGTGGAAACCGTCGCGACAATTGCCGATGCGCTTGCCCGTGCCGGCGTCGAGCGCGACGCGCCAAAGCGCCTTCGACTCGCTCCAAACGTATCCGCCGCCCTCCTTCCGTCTCTCATCGGCGAACTGGCGATGGAGCAGAGCGGGGGCGGCTTCGACGGACGCGGACGGCCGATTGACACGCGTGCTGTGACGCACGATCCGCCGCCGAACTGGTACCGGCCCGGGTACGCCGTACGTCCTGTTCGCGCGTGGCTCAACATCCGCGCGCTGCCGTTTGGACGTATCGATCCGGACGCGCCGGCCGGCATCGCGCTGCTCGAACCGGTTCACGGCACGTCTCTGCGCGTCCTCTGCGTTGATGGCGATGCCGTTTTCCCCACGACTGTCGACGCATCGCACATCGCCGCCGTCTCGCGCGCGGAGCCGGTCTGGTACCCATATGCAGCCGGTTCGTTCGGCGCCGAGATGATGCTTTAGAATCGCGGCGCCTATGCCGACGAGCATCCGACAAATCGAATTCCTGGCGCGGTCGATCGTGAACCGGCTGGAAGACCGTGGCTTGGTCGAATTCGGCGACGCGGAGATCGGCATCGACGTGGTCACGAAAACCCTCGAGGACAACTTCGCGGCCTACGACGCCATCGAAGCCGAGGCCCGCATCCGGCTCGCGAAATCGATCGGCACCCGCGAACCATCCGAGATCGAAGTGACCGAGGCGATGAGGCGGGTCGCCGCGGAACGGAACGTGACGTTATGAGCGGGTGTCGGCTGTCGGATGTCGGGTGTCGTAGAAACCAAATGGCGAACTCCCGTATCGCGCTGCTCCACATCCGACACCCTCAAGGAACCAATGTCATCCGATAACGAACTGGAACGCCGCAAACGCGAGAGCGAACTTGGCGGGGGCGAGAAGCGCATCGAGCGCCAGCATGCCGAGGGGAAGAAGACGGCGCGCGAACGGATCGCGTTGCTCTTCGACACCGGCTCGTTTCAGGAGCTCGACCAACTCGTCGTCCACCGTTCCACCGACTTCGGCATGGAGAAGCAGCGCATTTCCGGCGACGGCGTCGTCACCGGCTATGGCACGATCGGCGGCCGGCTCGTCTACTCGTTCGCGCAGGATTTCACGGTCTTCGGCGGGTCGCTCTCGGAAACGCACGCCGCGAAGATCGTGAAGGTCATGGACCTGGCCATGAAAAACGGCGCACCGATCGTCGGCCTCAACGACTCCGGCGGCGCGCGCATCCAGGAAGGCGTCGTCTCCCTCGGCGGCTACGCGGACATCTTTCTCCGCAACACGCTGGCCTCGGGCGTCGTCCCGCAAATCTCCGCGATCATGGGGCCGTGCGCCGGCGGCGCCGTCTATTCGCCCGCCATCACCGACTTCATCCTGATGGTGAAGAAGACCAGCTACATGTTCGTGACCGGCCCGGACGTGATCCGCACCGTGACGCACGAAGAGGTGACGAAGGAAAAACTCGGCGGCGCCGACACGCACAATCAGATTTCAGGCGTCGCGCACTTCGCGGCCGATTCGGATGAAGACTGCATCGCCACGATTCGCGAGTTGCTGTCGTACCTGCCGTCGAACAACATGGAAGAGCCGCCGCACATCGCGAGCAGCGATGACGTGAATCGCGTCGACGAGGAGCTCGACACGTTCATCCCCGATTCACCCAACCAGCCGTACGAGATTCGCGATCTGATCCGGACGATCGCGGACGAAGACCACTTCCTGGAAGTACACCAGCATTTCGCGCGCAACCTCGTGGTCGGCTTCATTCGACTGAACGGCCATCCGGTCGGCGTCGTCGCGAATCAGCCGGCATTTCTCGCGGGTGTGCTCGACATCAACGCGTCGCGAAAAGGGGCGCGCTTCGTCCGCTTCTGCGATGCCTTCAACGTCCCGCTGCTCGTGCTGGAAGATGTTCCCGGATTTCTTCCGGGCACGGACCAGGAGTACGGCGGCATCATCATCCACGGCGCCAAGCTGCTCTATGCGCTGGCCGAGGCGACGGTGCCGAAGATCACCGTGATCACGCGGAAGGCGTACGGCGGCGCGTATTGCGTGATGAACTCGAAGCACATCCGCGCGGACATGAACTACGCGTATCCGACTGCGGAGATCGCGGTCATGGGCGCCGAGGGCGCGGTGAACATTCTGTACAAAGGGACGAAGGATCGCGACGCGAAGATCGCCGAGTACAAGGAGAAATTCGCGAATCCGTACATCGCCGCGGAGCGCGGCTACGTCGACGAGATCATCGAGCCGCGATTCACGCGCCGGAAGCTGATCACCGCCTTTGCGATGCTGCGCAACAAGCGCGACAAGAACCCTCCGAAGAAGCACGGGAACATCCCGCTGTAGCGACCTGCGCGACCACACTTTCGGCGTCTAACTACTTCGGTACGCACGACTCATACGCGGCACATACCGCTGTGACGATGCCACGACTGTCGACGCGCAGGATCTGAGGTACTGATCGAACCCTGTTGCGCACCGCCGAATGAGGGAAGTCGTCGATGGCGTACATCGGAAGTACGGAGGCAAGTTTTGAAGCCTCCTGTGTCGAGAGTTGCTGAGACAGCACCGACACCACGAGTGTGTTCGGGTTGGGCTTCGCGGCGACTTCGTCGAGCACTTCTTCGCACGGATTACAGCCGGGAAGGAAGAATACGACGACCCGCTCGTGGCCGGCCGGTCCGCCGATCCGCGACAGAACGTTGTTCCGATCGCGAACACCAAATGTTGGAAGAAGTTCGCCGGCTTTGAACGGCGGCTGGTGCGACGCTGCGGTTCGCAGCGCCGCACCGAGGTGGCGGCGAAGAAGGACGTTGGAGATCGCGAGCGCGCAAATGGCAATCGCCAGGATCGCAAAAACGATGATTCTTGCCGCGCGGTTATCCATCAATTTTCGACGCACTGACAGTGGGTGTAGATATCCCACGGGTACTGTTGCATGACCGGATTGCAGAACCAGACGATGCACGACTCGTTGACCGGTGCGAACGACGTGCAGTCCCATTCTTCCGTGGTCACGTAGGCTGACAGAATACCCACACCATGCTGACCACCGCCGCACAGCATGTAACGCTCACCGACGACGGTGGTGTACGTGCTATCCGAATAGTAAAAGTCATCGTAGCCAGTGCCACCGATAGGTTCCGCCTGGAGGACACCGCCAACTGCGATGACAAGCAACGCCACGAGCGAAAAAGCCAGCACAACTTTCCTCATAACCGTGTCTCCTTACCTATATCCTACGGTAGAGAACGCCAAGCGTCAATGCAGATTGATCGCATCTATTAACGGTCCAGAACCGGCGCCGTGATCCGCCATCCGTCGGGTGTCGAGGAGGCCGAGCAAAACGCTGCCCTTCTCCAGGAACCAAGGTTGTTACGTCTGCGGAACAGCTCGCCCTTTACTCCGCACCCGGACGTACAATCCGTTACTGAATCTCAGGGGAGGATTTATGCGCCGGTTGTTGACCGTGGTTGTGTCGTTCGCACTCTTCGTCGTCCCGTCCATCTCCGCACAAAATCACGGACCGCTGCCGCCGCTGACGGCGCACGTCGACGTCAATGTCGTCAATGTCGACGTGACGGTCACTGACCGGAGCGGCAAGCCGGTCATGAACCTGACGCGAGGCGATTTCGAGATCTTCGAAGACGGCAAGCTGATGCCGATCTCGAACTTCGCGGTCTACCAAACGACGAACATCCACTCGAAACCGGCTCTGACCGCACCGCCGGCGTCTCAGGATGCCGTGGCCGACCCCGGCCGGCGCCGGATCGTCCTGATCGTCGACAACAACTTCATCGAGAACATTCAGCGGAATGCGGCGCTGACGGCACTGGAGAAACAGCTCGACACGACCTACGCCGGCGATTCCGAGTGGTCGGTGGCAGCGATCGGCCACACGCTGACCGTCGTTCAACCGTTCACGAATCAAAAGCCGCTCATCCGTGCCGCGATCGAGCGTGTGAAGCGGATGCCCACCTATCTTGCCCATCACGAGATGGACCGTTCCATTCTTTCCGACAGGCAGCGGAAGAATCTCGACATGGATAGCGACTCGTACGATTACGGGGAGGTCGTCCGCTTCACCTCGCGGGAGCAGACGTTCCGGGCGCTGCAGTCGCTGCAGAGCACCGCGCGCGCCGTCGTCGAGGTAGCCCGCGCCCACACGGCCGACGAAGGAAAGAAGTTCATGATCCTCCTCACGGGCGGCATGGAAAACAACACCTCCTTCACCGTCTACGACAAACCTTCGGACCAGGAAGCGCGCGCGCTGCGCCACGACAAAGAGCTGGTCATCGACGGGATCGTTCACGAAGCGAATGCAGCGAACTTCACCATTCACGTCATCAATGCCCGCGCCCGAGGCATGCAGGCGCCGCAGCATGACGTGGAGAACAAGTCGTCGGGTATCGACATGTCGTCGCCCAACTTCTTCCAGCGCGGCGGCGGCAACGATCCCATCGACACCGCGGACGTCGACTCGATCCCGCTTCAGATTGCCCTCGGCACCGGCGGGACCTACCTGCCCTCGAACGACGTACGCCATTCGTTCGAAGTCGTGGAAGCCGACACTTCGAACTTCTACTCGCTGGGCTATTCACCGGCACACAACGGCGATCGCAAGTACCACAAGATCAACGTGCATGTGAAACGCTCGGGCGTCACGGTCGCCAACCGCATCGGCTATTTCGATCTGACCGCGGACGATCGCCTCGAACAAAGCCTGCAGGAGAGGATGACCTTCGACCAGGCGGTCGGTCCGCTGCCGGTGAAGCTGACCCTTGGCTCGTCGAAAACGATGGACAGGAACGCCATCGTCCTTCCGGTCGTAGCCGTATTGCCCATGCAGCGCATCACGCTGCTGCCGCGCGACACGGCGCTCGTCGGACGCGTTCACGTCTACCTTTCCGTGTTCGACGACAACGGACGCAACGTCGGTTTCCATCACCAACTGCAGGAGGTCACGGTCTCGAGCGACCGGTCCAAAGAACCGGATCAGAACTTTCGCTACACGATGAACGTCCGCCTGAAGAAGGGGGCGTTCACGGTCGTGATCACGCTGCGCGACGAGCTGTCGAACGAGCTCGGGAGCGCTGTCCAGGATGTACGCCTGTAGTCACGGAATCGGCTGATTCGGATCGAGGGCGTGCGCGCGCGCAAAGCTGGCGCGCGCGCCAGCCTCATCTCCGAGACACGCCTGCGCCAGACCGGAAGCGGCGTAGGCCAGCGCGTTTTCGGGCCGCGCCGTGATCGCGGTCCTGAAGTCGTCCAGCGCACCGGCGCAATCGTGTGCCTCCATCCGGTAACGGCCGCGGAACATACGAAGTTCGGGTTCCGCCGGCCGTGCGGTCACCGCGGCGTCGAGAAGGTGAAGGCTGCGGCCACCGCGGCCGCTTTGCTCATACGCGATCGATCGTTTGATGATGAACGTGACGGCGTCCGCCAAACCATTCGCGGCAGCGGCGACCAGCAGGCGATCGGCGCGATCGAGATCGCGGCCGGCGTCGAACAGAGTCTCGCTTTCGTTCCACATTGCCGACGCGTAGTTCGGATCGACGGCCAGGCTTCGGTCGAATGCGGCGATGGCTTCATCGATCCGATGCTCGTTGCGCAGGATGAGGCCCTCATTGTTGAACGCGCCGGCAGTCTTCGTTCCGCCGGCCATCGACGCCGGACGCGTAGCCTCGGTCGAACCGATGTATCCAAGAGCTTTCAATTTGGCGATGTCCTCCGAACCTTCGTTGCGGTTACGCGGCGGAGGAGGAGCATCGGCCCGTGAAAAGCGCCCGACGTAATCGAAGGTTCCTGTCGCGGCGGATGGCGTGCCGGGCAGCGGCGGCGCCCCCGCTTTCGCGGATGGCATGCCGGTGAGCGCGAGAAGCGTCGAGCAGACCTGCCTCACGCTGCCGCGCAGCGGATGATGCGGCGCCGCTGCGATTCCAGGGCCATAAATGATGTAGATGCCTTCCTTCCGGTGCCACTTGGCGGCGGTGGCCGTGGCCGTGCTCGAGATGGCCACCGGCCGGCCCTCGCGCCAGAAGAAACCGTGATCGGAGGCGAGCATGAGGATCGCGCCGCGCTGCTCGGCGATCGCTGCATAGCGGCCGATGAGATCGTCGATCTCGTGAAAGTAGCGGGCGGGGATACCGTTGTAGCGGTCGTAATCGGCCTGCGCGACCTGCGGCTGCTTCGGCGGTGCGAACGGCGCGAAGACGTGACCGATCGTGTCCGTTCCCTGCAGATAGACGATGGTCAGATCCGGCAGCGTGCCGTCCTCGTGAAGATAGCCATCGGACGCGCGCCGGTAGATCTCCGTTTCGAGGAGAATGCGGCGGAGTGCCGCGGGCGGATCGGCGTAAGGGTTGCTGCTTTTCGCGAGCGCCGCCACGTCTTCGTCGGTGATGGACGGCAGATACTCGCGCATGCGGCGCGCATTGACGGCCGCTTCCGCCTCGGTGAGCGCGGCCTGCGACCATGCTCCCCGATCAGGCGGCCAGACCACGCCCACCGGCCTTTCCTCGTCGCTATAGAGAAACGTGAACAGGCGGTCCGACACGTTGATCCCGTGCACCGGCTCCGCCGCATACGTGGCCCACAGGCCGAAGACGGACGCCTTCTTGCCAGCCCACGTCAGCATGTTCCAGACGGACGGCTCGAGGCGTTCGTCGCTCGTGATCGGCTCTTTCTCATGCGTGTACGGATTGAAGCGCGTGAAGTCGAGGATGCCGTGGTCGAGCGGACCGGTGCCGGTCATCATGGTCGTCCAGACCAGCGGCGAGAGCGGCGGGTAGTCCGTATCGAGAATCCCTCCAGCGCCATTCGCGACGAGGTGATTCAGGTTCGGCATCGAACCGTTGGCCATGTAGTCGTCGAGGAGTTGCCAGTCGGCGCCATCGAGGCCGACGAAAATCACGGGCCTCGCCGGCCGTGACTGCCGCGCCAGATCGTTCATGGCGCGGAGGCGATCGAATCCCTTAGGTAGATCGATGAGCACGGACGTGCTCTCCGCACGCACTCCTTCACGCGTGAGTTGCTGCGAGATAGTCCTCGCGATCTGGTCGGTGACGGCACGACGGTTCGCCAGCAACGAATCGGCGGTCTGCGCGCGGGCAGCTTCGCGCGCCAGAGCAGTTACGCGCGCCAGCAGCGACGAGCACCAGTCGGCACCCGTCCATCCGCCGGGAAACGTTTCAGGTGCGGCGTACGTGAACTGCACGCGCAACGGCAGCTCATCTCTCGTTGCAGTGCCGGCGACGAGCGGCGCATCGAATTGGAGCAGATCTCCGGCCGCCGTAGCGCGGCAACGTTCGCCGCCCTGCAATGGGCGGAGATAGACCGCATGCGTGCGTACTGATATCGAAGAGCCGTGGCGGAAGATCGTGGCACCGCCGGAAGGCTGAATGCGAACGAAGATCGCCACCAAAACGGCGAGGACGATGGAGGCCGCCGCAAGGACGGATTTCGAGGACATAAAAAGAGGGCCCCGAAATCGGGGCCCTCAGGATACAACGATGAAGCTGACTGCTTAGAACGTCCAGCGAGCTCCGAGACGGATGCTGCGGGGGTTCGTGAACGCCGTTCCCGCCTTCAGGAAGCTCGGATTCGTCGCCGACGAGCGCGAAACCTGACCTGTGGCGTTGGTCGTGCCATGAACGTTGAGGATGCCGCCGTCTCCGTTGCACAGTGCGGTCGGCACACCGGAGCAGATCGGGTCAGACGAAAGGTTGAAGCGCTGGTCGACGTTGGTGGCCGACTGGCGGTTGAACACGTTGAAGACGTCGACGAGGAGGTTCACATGCGAACCACCCACGGCGATCGGATAGCCGGCATGCAGGTCGGCTTCGTAGTCCGAAGGACCACGGCCGAGCGCGCCGCGCGTGGTGAGGTAGTACTCCCAGTTGCGGTACGAGTTTGCGTAACCCTGCGCCGTCAGAGGAACACCGGATTCCCAGTGCGCGCCGATGCCGAGGTCGAGGCCCTTGGTCATACCGCTCGAGAACGTGTATGAGCCATAGAACTTGACTGCATGCGTACGGTCGTTGCTGAGGAAGCCGTTGTTGTTGACGAGGAAGTCGGCGTAGTCAAACGCGGAGTTGATGTTCGGATCGAGCTGGCCGGTCGACGACTGGAACGTTCCGTCGTAGTTGCCCTTGAGCTGCGACCACACGTAGCTGGTGAAGAACTGGTAGTTGTTGCTGAAGCGCTTCTGGGCATGCAGCTCGACGCCCTTGTACGTGCGCTTCGCCTTGCCGTAGGCGACGATGTCGCCGTTGATGGTGGCACCGGTCGCGCCCGTGCCGACGCCCGGGTTTGCGATGAGGTAGCTGCCGGTGCTGCCGATGAGGAAGTCCTCGATCACGTTGCCGAGGCTGCGATAGGTGCCCTTGATGCCGACCGCCAGGTTCGGCGCGATTTCATAGTCGGTACCGAGCAGGTACTCATCGATGTACTGACCCTTGAGGTTCGGGTCGACCGGTTCGATCAATGATCCACCACCGAGGAAGCGGAACGCCTTACCGGTCGCCGCGAAGAGCGGCACGCAGCCGACCTTGTTGGTCGCCGTGCACAGCGGTGCGCTCGTCGAGAAGTTTCCGGGGGTCGGATCGAGGTTGGCCGCATCGAGCTGGAGCTCGCCGCCGAACGCGCGGAAGTTGATGTCCATCGGGATGTTTTCGTAGAAGCGGCCGTAGTTCGCGTAAATCTTGCTGCGGCCGTTGTTCGCCGGATCCCAGATGACGCCAAGGCGAGGCGAGAGGTCGTGCTTCAGATCGATGGCCGTCGAGCCGGTGCGGCTGCCGACCTTCTGCTGTTCGAGGCGAAGGCCGAGGTTGAGCGTCAGGTTCGTGAGAACCTTCCACTGGTCCTGACCGTAAATCGCCGTGCTCGTATCCGTAGGCGAGGAGGCCAGCGGATTCAGAATGGCCGTCGAGAACGTCGATGGATCATTGGCGTTGAACCCGGTTGCGAGATCGTTGATATATCCCTCGTGAACGTAGTAAACCTGCCCGGTAGCAGGGCACGCGTTGTTGACGAGGGCCACGGTGCAGCGCTTGAAGACGAAGGCGCCACCGCTCTCCGTGTTGCTGTTGGTCGCTTTGATTTTTTCGCGGTCGGCACCAACTTTGAACTGATGCTGGCCGAAGAACGCGCTGATGTCGCCCTTGACGATGTCGCGCTGGTACTTCTGATCCGTGAAAAGACCGAAGCCGCCGGTGACCACCGTCGGAACCTGCGTACGGTCACTGGTGCGGGCGATGGTCGTGCCTTCGCCGCCGATCTTCTGCAGCTCATTGTGACGGCCAGCCTCGGCATTGATGTTCCAGTTCGTGCCGAAGACGCCCGAGTAGCGGCCGGTGTAGTCGTCGCCACCGGTCTTCACGGTCCCAACGTACGTGCTGGGGGGGCCGGCGATGGCGAAGATCGCGCCGGAGTTGTTGCTAGGATCACCGAGGATGGACAGGTTGAACAGCTGGCTCGAAGTGAGCGAAAGGCTCAACTTGCCCGCATACAGATTGCGCTTCAGGCTGCTTCCTGCCGTGCCGCCGACCGGAACGGTGCAGGTCGGGCAGCCAAGAACAATCAGCGGAGTGTTGATGCGCGTGCTGATGTCTTTTTCGCTGACGCGGTCATACGCGCCGTAGAACCACAGGCGGTCCTTGACGAAGAAGCCGCCGACGTCCGCACCGTAGTCATACCGGCGGTTGACGTCCTGGATGGTCGTCGATGTCGTCGGAAGCTTTGGAGCAGTCGCGTTCTTCGAGAAGAGGCTGCCACCTTCGTCATAGCCGAAGATGTCGCCGTGGAACTCGTTCGATCCGCTCTTGGTGACGGCGTTGATCGCGCCACCGGTCAGACGGCCATACTCGGCCGGGAGACCACCGGTCATGACTTCAACTTCCTGCACGAAGTCCGGGTTGAGGCGCTTGCCCTGGAGGCCGACGCCGATCGAGGTCGTGTTCAGACCATCGATGATGTACTCATTCTCACCACCTGACGACCCGTACACAGTCACGCTGCCGGCAGCGGCACCCGTCGTTTCGGTGCTCGTTCCCGGAGCGACCTGCGCGGCGGCCACGAAGTTGCGGCCGATCGGCAGCGAGCGCAGAGTCTCAGACGTGATATTTGCGCCTGAGATGTTGGTCGTGACGTCGACCACTGGCGTCGTACCGATGACGTTGATGGTCTCCGACGCGGCCGCGCTCAGTGAAACTTCGAGCGTGACCGTGTGGTTCAACTCGACCGCGACGTTATTCTGCGTCACCGGTGTGAAACCCGACAGCGTCGCCGTCAGGTTGTAGCTTCCCGGGGGAAGCAGTGTGAAGCGGAAATTTCCGCCCGCATCGGTGACGGCCGTCCGAACGCCCTGGAGGGCGACCGAACGAACTTCTACGGTCACGCCAGGAAGGGCGGTGCCGCCCTGCTTGACTGTGCCGGCGATCGCGCCCGAAGTCGTGGTCTGCGCAAATGCGCCTACCGCGACAAGGAGCACCATCGCGAACAGCATGGCAACTCGAAACTTGTTTGATTGCATTTCGTTCATTCTCCTAACCATTACTTGAACTGCGGTTTGACTGCGGTTCGACCTGACTATTCACTTTGAGGCTGGCGTACCTCCCTGTGATTTGATTGAAGTGCTCACTGGCCGCGAGTGCCCTGCCCCCCGGCCGTTGACCGTAAAAGGCGTGCATGCCCGCTGCCGCTGAAAACCTTGGACCCCAAGGCGGCGCGAGGGTAGTATTTTTAAGCGGTTAGCGCAAGTCCACCTTCCATCGTCAACCTGTCACTCCTTCAATAATTCGGATTTTCGATTCGAATGATTGGTGTCCCACCCAATTGCCAACCCTCCTCATGCAGAATGGCCCCGTGTTCCGAAAACCGGCCGCGATCCTCATCGCCGCGCTGCTGATCGCCGCGTGCCGCGAAACCCCGCGCCGCCCGCTCAACGTACTTTTGATCACCGTCGATACGTTCCGCGCCGACCGCGTTGGCAGCAACGCGCCCACCCTCTCAAGCCTTGCTCGCGAAGGAATCCGCTTCGATGCCGCGGACTCGCCCGTCCCGCTCACGCTGCCCGCGCACGCATCATTGATGTCCGGCCTGTGGCCGCTCCATCACGGGATGCGCAATAACGGCATCGGCGTCTTCCCCGCGGCGCGCCAAACCCTGGCAACGAGATTCAGCAGCAGCAACTACCGCACGGGCGCGTTCGTCGGCTCGTTCATCCTCGATCACCGTTTCGGGCTCGATCGCGGATTCGAGCGCTACGACGACGAGATCGTGCGCAACGTGACCGACAGCAGCGGGACCTTCGACGCCGAGCGGCGCGGCGCCGAGGTCGTCGACCGTGCGCTGGCGTGGCTGCGGCAGAACGATGCGCGGCCATTCTTCGCCTGGGTGCATCTCTACGATGCGCATGCGCCGTACGCGCCGCCGCCGCCGTATCCGCAGACGTACGACGGTGAGGTCGCGTACGTCGACGCGCAGGTCGCGCGGCTGCTCGCGGCAGTCGATCGCGCCAACACCATCATCGTGGTGGCCGGCGATCATGGCGAAGCGCTCGGCGAACATGGCGAGTTGACGCACGGCCTGCTGCTCTACGAACCGACGCTGCACGTGCCGATGATCATCGCGGTGCCGTCGCTCGCGCCGCGCGTGATCCGGACGGCGGTGAGCACGGTCGATCTTGCGCCGACGATTGCCTCGCTCGCCGGTGTTGCCTTTCCGCGGCCGATCGACGGACGCGATCTCGCCGCGGATCTTCGTGACGGACACGAGCCCCAACCGGCGCCGATGTATGCGGAGACGCAGTATCCGGCCACGTTCGGCTGGAGCGAGCTCTCAGCCCTGCGTGAGGCGTCGACGAAGCTGATCTCCGCGCCGGCCTCGGAGCTTTACGACCTGCAACGCGATCCCGGCGAAACAGTCAACCTATTGACCGATCAGCGACGTGTATATCGCGATCTCTCCACGCGTCTC
>Ga0233356_1000037_pt1 | contig 49884 bp, 42 predicted proteins | sample GEONSFMMS_FD_180700 | JGI IMG/M metagenome (GOLD analysis project Ga0233356, IMG submission 180700) | Soil microbial communities from Shasta-Trinity National Forest, California, United States - GEON-SFM-MS | ecosystem: Environmental > Terrestrial > Soil > Temperate forest > Bulk soil | place...
TACAAGTCGTGCTTCGGGTTTCCTGAGCCGCTGGCGTCGGAACGACAGCTCACCGGCACGACGTTTTGCCATTTTGCGCTCGTATCGAAGGGTGCTCTGGTGATCGAGAATGCAATCGATCACCCCGTGTATCGCGACGTTCCCACTGTCCACACCCTCGGCGTGCGTGCCTATCTGGGGATCCCGCTGGTCACGCAGGCCGGCGAGGCCATCGGCTCCTTCTGCGCCATAGATTTCAAGCCGAGGAAGTGGACGCCGCTCGATGTCGAGGTGATGCAGGAGCTGGCGGAGTCGACGCTTCGCGAAATCGAGCTTCGCAGTGCATTGCGGGCTCTGGACAACGAGCAGCGCAGGCTGCACGTGCTGCTGCAGCACATCCCCGTTGGAGTGACGTTCGCGGAACCGCCGTCCGGCCGGATCATCATGCGCAATCGCAAGGCGAACGATCTCCTCGGCGATTCGCTTGGCCCGATGGCCACCGAGTCGTACGAGCTATGGTCCGAGGAGAGCGTGGTCCCGCCGAACGAATGGCCGTTGATGCGCGCCATTCGCGGGGAAGAAGTACAAGGCGGTGAGTTCCGGCTGGTCAGAAAAGACGGGCGCAGGATCTGGGTGCGCATCGACGCCGCGCCGGTCCTCGATGAAGACGGGCAGGTCATGGGCGGCATCGCCGCCTTCCACGACATCGACAATCAGCGCGAGCTGGCGATGGAAAACGCCCGGTTGTACGAAGCGGCACAGCAGGCCAGCCGCTCCAAGGACGATTTTTTCGCCACGGTGAGCCACGAGCTGCGCACGCCCATGACCTCGATCATCGGATGGGCGCGTCTTTTGAGGATGGAGCAACGAGAGAGTCCCGACGCCATCGAAGCCGTCGACGCGATCGCCAGCAGCGCGCAGCTTCAGGCGCAGCTCATCGACGATCTTCTGGACGTCTCACGGATCGCAACCGGCAAACTGTCGCTCCGGCTCGAACGGATTTCTCTCAACGAAGCGGTCCAGGCGTCGATGACTGCCGCGCTGCCGGCGGCAGAGAGCAAAGGCGTGCGCCTGCGGATCGACCTCGGCCCCGACGTCGCCGTGGACGCGGACCGCCAACGCCTCCGCCAGATCGTCGGCAACATCCTCTCCAATTCGATCAAGTTCACCCCCGCCGGCGGCCTCGTCTCGCTCGCGACGCGCGCTACCGGCGACTTCGCCACGATCACCATCCAGGACACCGGCCGCGGCATCGACCCGACCCTTCTCCCCTTCATCTTCGACCGCCTCCGCCAGGAGCGATCCGCCGAGCAGGGCGGCCTCGGCCTCGGCCTGGCCATCGTGAAGCATCTCGTGGAAGCGCACGGAGGCGACCTCCGCGCGGAGAGCGATGGGCGGGGGAAGGGGGCGACGTTCGCGGTGAGGTTGCCGCTGCCGCCGGGCTCGTGAGTCGGGCCCCAAGTGTGTTCGCGCGGAGCGTAGGTGCCCCCCCCCCCACCGCGTGATAGTTGTTATCGTCCGTGTGTTCGCCCCGCTTCACGCCGCCTTGTCGCCGGGCTTCACCAGAGGTACGAGCTTTGTTGAACCGCAAGCGCATTGCCAGTACTCGCCTGTCTTTTCGCGCCGCGGCAACTCGCCGCAATTTTCGCAGATGACAGCCTCGGCGTATGCGAGCGTAGCCTCGCCGAAAGCGCGCACATCCCTATCGGAAATGTTCGAGCCTGCCAAGTTGAAATGACAGCCGACTTGATTCCGCAGGAAGGCCATTGAGAGCAGTTTCTGCAGCAGCGGTTCGAGCGCGATGTCGCCTGCAGGCTTCATGACACGCATCGCCTTCGCAAGCTTTGAATCGATTCCGCCAAACAGCTCGCCCAGCGTGTAGTTGATGTCGGTCGCTCGCGGCAAGCGGCAGCGGTAGCGCAACGTCAGATCGTCGAGCAAGGCTTCGAGCAGGATTCCAGCCCGACCGGCTACACCAATTCTGTCCAACGGCTCTTTGAACAGGTTCTCGCGCAGTTCATCAACGCTTGGTGCTGTTCTGGTGTGTCGGATACCGCGGCTGGCCGTCCAAGGAAGTAGTTCGATTAGTTGAGAGTGAGATGCAGGGCCGCGCGCGTACTTGTACCGGTCGCGCCAGGCTCGGTAGTGAGTCATGACTACGAGGTGCCCGACGTTCTTCGCTTCGTCGTGCAGTAGTTCGAGGATTCGACCGAGATGCGCGTCGTCCACGGACGTGAACACGTCGTCGAGGATCACAATGGCTTCTGGGTCACGTTCCACCATCGCCAGAAAGACGCAGAGGCCGAGCGTGTCGAGATGCGATTCGCTGTAGTACGCCTGAGGCGGTATTTCGGTGTTTCCGGCGAATGATCCAATGAGTTCTAGCGATCCGCTCGCGGCGTCTTTCAGGTACAGCGACACGCCGCCGATTTCCTCCTCCGGATGCAGGCGCGTGTACATTCGGGCCGCGGTGTCAGAGATGTCGGTCAGCACCTCTGACACATAGTGCTTTCGAATCGATTCGACAGCTTGGCTGATTTGTTCGAGCCGCTTCGCTTTTGCCTGGAATTCAATGAGATTGGTCGTCGCTACGTCGACCGCACTTATGTTCGTTGTCAAGAGGTCCTGTTGATTCGCTTTCTTCTGGTCTGCATCGATCGCGTTCTGCAACTGTGGCCGAACGCTCTCTATACGAGCGAGGTAGGCGGTTATTTCGCCATCGGTATGGGACGCGGTATTGACGGGCAATAGCTCGAAGCGACCGCGAAGCGCATTCGCCTGCTGAACAAGCAGAGATCGCCGCAACTCGAAGCTCGTTCGCTGTTGACCGAGCATCGACGTCGTGGTTTCAGCGGTTTTTGCGGCGCGTTCGATCTCGCCCTTCAGTTTCCTTACCTCTTTGAGGGCGCCAAGCCGATTCGCAACCCGGCGACGGACGTCCTCGGCGGAGATCGGCTGCTCGCAGAGAGGACACGTTTCACTGGAGGGGTCGAGGATCTGCTGCGCACATTCGAGGACGTCGAGCAACTGCACATCCTCCTCGGCGCGAAGCGTCTCCAGTCGCTCCTGCAGTGGGCGAAGCATCCCGACTGCATCGCTCGCCTCGGCGGCTCTGACCTGTAGTTCCCGCCATGCTTCAGTTGCGACGGTCGATGCGTTCAGCAGTTCTCGCCCCGCCGCGATGTTCGCTTTCAGTGTCTGCAAGTCTCCAGTTGCTTCGGCGCGAGCCCATTCGAGTGCGGACGCGGCCCTCGGAGCGCCGGATTGGCTCCAGTGGTCTTCGAGGATTTTTTGCGCCTGAACCTTGCGCTCCGAAGCAAACTCCAAGGCCTTCTTCGCATCGTTCACCGCCAGGCGCAACTCCAGTTCTGCTGCCTCGATCCGCTGCACGTTGATAAGCGACTGAATGGCCTCGTAGCGTTTCTTCGGCTCACTGGTGATCAGCTTGAGCAGCTCGACACGCCGGAGAACGTGTACCTGCGGCGGGTCATCAGGACCTTCCACTTCGGGATCTTTTTTGCCGAGCCGCGCTTTCCAGGTTGCGTTGCCCACTGTCACGGACACCTGCATATCCGACGGCTTCGTACCGATCGAATGGAGGTATTTCTGCTTGCGCGGCCCCGGCACGCTGATGAAGCGAAGCGAGCCGAGATCCCCAGTCAGGCCGAACGCGATGGCGTCGACGATCGTCGACTTGCCCGTGCCGTTTTCGCCGAAGATGACCGCAACGGGTTTGCCGGGGTCGAATTCGATATCCACAGGACATGTGCCGCCACGGAACTTGCAGATTGTTACCTTTTCGAGCCTATTTGACATTGCCTGCCCCTGCGGCGTGAGGAGGATCGGCGAGCAGTTTCCACTCCTCGCTTTTCACTTTCCCGGCGCTGAGGTCTTGCGCAAAGCGCTCGGCGCGGTCGGGCTTAAGAAATCCGAGCCGCAACAACTCAGCGGCGACTCGCTTCGCGACTGTGATGTCTGCCATTTCGCTCATTCGATGACCCACCTGATTGTGAAAAGGGGTATGACTGCCGCCCTGTGATCGAGACGACGCTCAACGTTGGAGATCAGTTGTTCTTTCTCGTTCTCGATGCTGTCCTGAGCCTCGAAAAACGTCCGGCGCTTGCGTGCGCGTTCTTTTTCGATCTCCAGAATGCGCTTGCGCATCTGCACCTTTGCGTCAAGGTCGTCGATCAGCCGCGCTTGCCTCCTGAGGACACGCATGTCGTAGTCGAGCTGCTTCAATTCAGCTTCGAATCCGCGCTCACAATCGGCTGCCCAGTTTTCGATCTTGTCAATCTCTGCCTCGAACCATTTTCGGTTCCGATCGGCGATTTGCTTTTCCAGCAACGCGAGCGACGTTTGAGTGGCATTCCTCAACGCTTCTTGGTTGGCCTCAGGAACCTGTGTGATTTCACCCTCCTCCCCGCGCACAGTGAACATTCGTTCGCAGATTTCAGGGTCGACCTTTTCGCCGTCGTCCGTAATCCCGGCGAGCAGGAGGTGATCTTCCACCTCCATTGCCTCCACGGTCACGCGCACCGCGGACATCCAACCGCTACGACCCACAAGTTGCTGGACGACTCCCACAGGCGGCTTCTGCGTTGACGCTTGTAACGTAACGATGCGGGAGTCGAGTATGCGGGCGGAAGCCCGGTGGATGAGCGCATTGGCAATCGGATCGGCGACGCGGTAATGCATGGCGGGCCCATCACTTCCCTCCGCGTCAAACGCATAGTCGCGACCCGATGTCCAGGTATCGCCGTCAATGTCGGTCGGACGTTCGCCGATCCGGAACGAATGGGGTCCTGTTACCTCGATGGAGTGTCCGAGCTCAAAAAGCGTCAAAGACCAGAGCCACTCCTCGAAGCGGCTCAGGTTGGCGCTGGTCTCCTCGCGTCGAATCTGTAGCCGGTCGTGGACGTCCTGATCGAATCGCTCGAGGAGCTTGCGGCGAGTGACCGCGTGACGGGTGGCGATCTCCTCTTCGAGTTCAGACTGGAGACCGTCGAACGCCGCCTTGATTTCTTCCTTCGTCCGGCAGCGGTCGTAGATCTCGGCGATCCGCCTCTCAAAATCGACACCCGACTCGATCGCGCCAAGCACTTCATCACTCGCGCCGAAGACGCCGCTGAAGAGGCGGAACTTCTCGCTTAGGAGCTCGAACACCCGCACGTCCGCCTCGTTCCCGCGGTTGACGAAGTTCACCACCACGACGTCGTGCTTTTGACCGTACCGGTGGCAGCGTCCGATTCGTTGCTCGACGCGCTGCGGATTCCACGGCAGGTCGTAGTTGACGACGAGCGCGCAGAACTGCAGATTAACTCCTTCCGCCGCCGACTCCGTCGCCAGCAGAATCGTCCCGCGGTCGCGAAACTCCTCCACGAGAGCCGATCTCATATCCGCTGTTGCCGAGCCGCTGATCCGGTCCGTGCCTTGGTGAAGGGCGAGCCAATCTCGATAGATCCGCTGCGATTCCGCGTCATTATTCGAGCCGTTGAACAGCACGATTCCGCCGGCGTAGCCGGATCCCTCCAAGAGCCGTTGAACGTAAGACTGCGTCCGACGCGACTCGGTGAAGATGACTGCTTTCTGTGGAGCACTGAGTTCGCGCAGCTTCTCGAATCCGCGATTGAGTGCCACTACGAGCTCTCGTCCTTTCGCGTTCTCAGTGATCGACTGCGCCAAGTCTCGATATGACTCCAGCTCTTTGATCTCCGCCTCAAGTACCGCAGCGGAGGTGGTGGCGTTCTCGGCTTCATCAGCGTCATCGTCTGCTGACCATTCGTCCGTCACTTCATCAAGCGACTCGTACTCAGACGACAGCTCGAGCTCAGCAGCGTTTTTCAGTGACGTGAGAGTCTCGCGCAGCCGCTTCGCCATCACCTCGAATGTGCCAGCGATCGCGAACGAAGACGATGCGAGCAATTTGCGCAGCACCATTGTGATGAGCTGTCGTTGGCCCGAGGGGAGCGCGATAGCCGACTCGCGCCGTAGGTAGTCGGACACCTGCTCGTAAAGCTGTTGTTCTGCGTCTGACGGCGTGAAGTCGTGAGTGAACGCGATGCGGTTGGTGTACGGAATGTATTCCGCAACTTGCCGCCGAAGCGTCCGCCTACATACGGTCTGAAGCCGGCGACGCAGCTCCTCAATCCTTTGGACATCTCCCGTTCCCGATCCAAACGTTTCGCGAAAAGAGGCCTCATCGCCGAACAGGTGCGGGTCGATGAATTGTGTCAAGCCGTACAGCTCCATCAGGTTGTTCTGAAGCGGGGTCGCGGTAAGCAGCAGTTTGGGTGCGTTTGTGAGCGCGTCGAGGAGCTCGCGCGCGATCTTTGCCCCTTTCTTGTAGACGTTCCGCAGTCGATGGGCTTCGTCGACGATGACGAGATCCCACGTCGAGGAACGAATGTCGGCGGCCTTGTTTCTCGCGAAAGTGTAGGAGCAGATTACGATCTCGTCGTTCAGGGCGAAAGGCGCGGCGTTCGCTTTGATGCGCGCGTTGTACGACTTCGCCTCTAGAATCTGTGAGGGCAGGGAGAACTTCTCGTACAGCTCACGGTTCCACTGTTTGCGCAATGCGGTCGGAACGATAATGAGGATGCGACGCTTTCGTTCGGCCCAAAGTTGGCTCAATACCAAGCCGGCCTCAATCGTTTTCCCGAGGCCGACCTCGTCGGCGAGAATCGCTCCGCGCGAGAGCGGCGATTCGAACGCGAACAGTGCGGCGTCGACTTGGTGAGGATTGATGTCAATCGTGGCGTCGAACAGTGATCGCGTGAGCTTTTCAGCGTTGTCCGAGGCTGCGCGCTTTGTCAGCTGAAATGCATAGTAGGCCGCATGAAAGACGGTGGACACAAAATCTCCTGTTCGGACGACGGGATTACTGATCTGTGGCTACGGTTTCGCTGTCGAGTTGTTTGCGGCAAATCGTACCTCTCATCGTACTGCCATCAGTCACGCATCCTTTGGAGTGACGACCGGCGGAAAATGCCTACCTATAGCATCGGCATGGGTGAAGGCCGTGATGTAGACACCGACTTGAGCAGCAAGTGGCGAGATGGCGCCGAAGATGCCCGCGCTCGTTATCCGATGGGAGGGTGAGCCGGCCCAGCACTCCCGTTCACCCCCCTCCCAATCCACTTCGCTGCAAACCTGACGACACGGCGTCCAGCCGGACGCATCCTCATCATCGAAGGAGACCTCGATGAAGAAGATGCTTTTGATGCTCGCGTGTTTGATCGCGGCGACGGCGTTTGCCAGTCCGCGACAGAACCTCGTTGTCGATGCGAACTGGCTGAAGGCGCACATCGCCGATCCCGATCTTGTCCTGCTGCATGTTGGGGACAAGGCGGAGTACGAGGCGGCGCATATCCCGGGGGCGCGGTTTGTGTCGCTGGCGGACATTTCGATTTCGGATCACAGCGGGCATGGGCTGATGCTGGAGATGCCTCCGGCGGAGGATTTGCGGCATCGGTTGGAGGCGCTCGGGATCTCGGACACGTCGCGCGTCGTCGTTTACTACGGCAAGGATTGGGTGTCGCCGTCGACGCGGGTGATGTTCACGCTCGACTACGCGGGACTCGGCGCGCGGTCGTCGCTGCTCGACGGCGGGCAGGATGCGTGGGTTCGCGCGGGTGGGGCGGTGACGAAGGATGTCGCCCCGGCTAAGACGGGGTCGCTGTCGCCGCTGAAGCCGCGTCCGATCATCGTCGATGCGGCAACGGTACACGCACGCATCGGCACGCCGGGAGTGGCGGTCGTCGATGGACGTGATGCGGCGTTTTATGACGGCGTCGAGACTGGCGGCGCGCATGGACAGCAGCATCGGACGGGACATATTCGCGGCGCGCTGAGCATCCCGTTCACGTCGATCACGGACGATCGGCTGTTAATCAAATCGGACGCTGAGTTGGCGGCGCTGTTTGCGAAGGCGGGCGTCAAGCCGAATGACACCGTCATCGGTTACTGCCACATCGGCCAGCAGACCACGGCCATGCTGTTCGCGGCGCGCACGCTCGGGCATCCGGTGCTGCTGTACGACGGCTCGTTCGAGGACTGGTCGCGCCACACCGATTACCCGGTCGACAATCCGTCGGAGAAAGCCGGCAAGTGAGCACGCCCCGCCGCTACGCCGACCCGTACCTGGCCGGCGTCTGCCTCGGCCTGGTGCTGCTGGCGGCATTCGTCTTCGCTGGCCGCGGCCTCGGCGCGTCCGGCGCGTTCGCCAGCAGCGCGGCGGGCGTCGTGGCGGCGGCATCGCCGTCGCGCGCCGCGGCCAATCCGTACTTCGCGCGCTATCTGGCCGGCGACGGACCGTGGCGCGAGTGGCTGTTGTTCGAGATCGCGGGCGTGATCCTCGGCGGATTTCTCTCCGCGCTTTTCGCCGGACGATTGCGCGCGGCGATCGAGCGCGGACCGAACATCGGCCGCGGCTCGCGGCTCACGTATGCGTTCGGCGGCGGATCGGTGATGGGCATCGGCGCCGTCCTCGCGCGGGGCTGCACGAGCGGCCTCGCGCTGACCGGCGGCGCGCTGCTCAGCGCCGGAAGCTGGCTGTTCATGATGGCGGCGTTCGCCGGCGCGTACGTTTTCGCGCCGTTCGTGAAGAAGGCCTGGCGATGAATCCATTGATCGTCGCCGCGCTGATCGGCATCGCCTTCGGCTGGACACTCGAGCGCGCTGGCTTGGGAAGCGCGCCGAAGCTGGCGGGCCAGTTCTACCTGACCGATCTCACCGTGTTCAAAGTGATGTTCAGCGCCATCGTCACGGCGATGCTCGGCGCGTTCTGGCTGTCGCGCCTCGGCATCCTCGATCTGTCGCAGGTGTACGTGCCCGAGACGTTCCTGCTGCCGCAACTCGCGGGCGGTCTGCTCTTTGGCGTCGGCTTCGTCGTGGCTGGGTTGTGTCCCGGCACGTCGTGCGTGGCCGCCGCCACCGGACGCGGGGATGGCGCGATGGTGATGCTGGGGATGTTCGCCGGCGTGCTGGTCACGGGATTGGCGTTCGCGCCGCTGCAGCATTTCTACGAAAGCACCGCCCGCGGATCGTTGACCTTGCCCGACCTGCTGCGGGTTCCATACGGCGTCGTCGTCTGCGCAATCGTGGCGATGGCGCTGATCGCATTTCAATTCGCGGAGCGATTGGAGAAGCGCGCGTGAGACGCGCTCTCGCCGCCTCGGCCGCGATCCTCGGCGTGCTGGCGCTGTTCGCTGGGAAGGCGCCTGCGATCCGGAGCGTCGCGCCGGTCGAGCTGGCGGAATGGATCCGCGATCGGAAGCCGAACCTGCGCATCGTCGATGTTCGCTCCGAGGCGGACTTCGATGAGTATCACCTTCCGCGCGCGGAGATGTTCACATCATCGACGACGTTCGCGCCGGACGACACGATCGTTCTCGTCGCGGGCGGCTCCGTTCGCGCGCGAAACGTTTACGTTCTCCGCGGCGGCATGCAAGCGTGGATCGATGAGGTGATGAACCCGACGATCACCGCGGACGCGCCGCCGCCGGTACGCGCGTCATTTCAACGCGCGAGCATCGTCAGCCGCTACTTCGGCGGTGTCCCGCGCGTGGTCGACAAACTTCCGGCTACGCGAGTGAACGCGGCGGCCGTGCGGAGGCGCGGATGTTGAGCGCTGCGCGAATCGATACGCGCACGTTTTTCGATGAGCTGCGCGATCGCGAGTTCAGCCGGCTCGATGCGCAGCAGCACGCCTATCTCGACTACGCCGGCAGCGCGTTGTATGGCGATTCACAGCTTCGCGCGCATCACGAACTCCTGCGCGACCGCATATTCGGAAATCCGCATTCCGACTCCGCGCCGTCGCGTGCGAGCACCGAAATCATGGACAACGCGCGGCGAAGGCTGCTGCGATTTCTTGACGTTGACGAATCGACGCACGACGTTATCTTCACCGCCAACACGAGCGCCGCGATCAAACTTGTGGCCGAGGCGTATCCGTTTTCGAAGGAGCGCGGATGCTTTCTCGCGGCGGACAACCACAACTCTGTTAACGGTATCCGTGAATATGCGCGGCGCGCCGGCGCGCCCGTTCGCTACTTGCCGCTCGATGGCGATCTGCGCCTGCTCGATGCGGAGCTGCTGCTCGCCGAGGCTTCGCTACACGGCGAAGGACTGGTCGCATTTCCGGCGCAGTCGAATTTCTCCGGCGCGCAGCATCCGCTCGATCTCGTCACGAAAGCGCACGCCCTCGGCTTCGACGTTCTGCTCGACGTCGCCGCCTTCATCCCGAGTCACGCGTTGAGCCTGCGCCGATGTCCCGCCGATTTCGCGGCGCTCTCGTTCTACAAACTCTTCGGTTATCCAACCGGCCTCGGCGCGCTCGTGGTGCGGCGCGACGCGCTGGCCCGACTGCGCCGTCCGTGGTTCGCCGGCGGAACTGTGATGTACGCGTCCGTCGCCGCCGCCGCGCATCTTCTTCGCGCGCGTCACGAAGGCTTCGAAGACGGCACGCCGGACTTTCTCAACATTGCCGCGCTCGACGCAGGCTTCGATCTGCTCGACGAAGTGGGGATGCCGCGGCTCACCGCGCATGTGTCGGAACTCACGCGCGAGTTCGTCGACGATCTTCGCGCCCTCCGCCACGCCAACGGCACTCCGCTCGCCCGTATCTACGGACCTCGCGATCGAAGCGCATGCGGCGGCGCTGTCGCGTTCAACGTCTGCGACCGCAGCGGAAAACCGATCCCATACTCGCTCGTCGAAACCCGCGCCCGCCGCGCCAACGTTTCTCTCCGCGGTGGCTGTTTCTGCAATCCAGGCGCATCCGAATCCGCCTTCGCGCTCAACCCCACGCGCATCGCTGCATGCCTCACAAACCTCGGCACCGACTTCACGCCGGAACGTTTCTCTGAATGCACCAACACCGCCGTCGGCGCGGTGCGAGCCTCGATTGGATTGGCGAACAATTCCGACGACATCCGCCGCGCGGTTGGCGTCGTGGCGTCGTTCCGGGAGTAGCGCGTCGGCGGCCGCGAGCTGCGCTGCAATTAAATTTTCGTTCCGGCGGCGTAGCCGTCGTAAGAACCGTAGCCCCGGTTTTCAACCGGGGGAGATCGAACGCGCCCTGATTTGGAGAGCCCGTTTTAACGGGCGAAAGCGGATCACGCAAAACACCCTTTCGCCCGTTAAAACGGGCTCACGAGATTCCATCGATCCGAAAACCCCCGGTTGAAAACCGGGGGCTACGGTTCTTACGGCAGCTTCGCCGCCGATGATGCAGCGCGTGAGATCATTCGGCGCGATCTCGCATTCGGCGACGACACACCGGCGTTTTGAGGCATCTAGTACCTCCACGCCACCGTCACCCTCGCGGTTCTGCCGGGGGCGGGGAACTCGAGGACGTTTGGGCGGCCGCGGAAGTCGTTGAGGATCGAGGCGACGTAGGAGTATTTGGCGTCGAGGAGATTCAGGGCGTCGAGATCGATGCGGAGGCGGCCGAAGGTGCGGGCGATTTTGGCGTTGACGGTGCGGACGTCGGGGAGGGGGAAGCGGCCGTCGTCGTCGGCGAAGCGGGTGTGCTCCCAGCGGTATGCGACGGTGGCGGTGATGGAGTGGGGGAGCGTCGTGCGGAAGTAGATCTGGGCGACGTGCTCGGGAATGTTCTTGAGCTGCTGGCCGGGATTGTCGGTCGACGCTACGTGCGTCCACGCATATGTGAGCAGCGGCTGGACGTACGGCGTCGTGCGCAGGTCGGTCATCGCTTCGATGCCGGTGTGGCGGCTGCTGCCGATGTTGCGGTAGGTGAAGAACGTCGGATCGAAATCGATTTCGTCGGTGACGTTCATCCGGTACGTGCTGATGCTCCACGCCACCGATGGCGAGTTGCGGCTCACGCCCGCCTCGGCGTTGCGGGCGCGCTGCGGGAGGAGCGACGGATTGGAGACGGTGATCGTGCCCGCCGGACCGGGGAACGGACGAGGATCGAAGAGTTGGTCGAGCGTCGGCGCTTTGAAGGCGCGTGCGAGCTGGATGAAGGCGACGATCGGATTCGCGTCGGTTGATGGGCTGAGGCGGAACGTCGCGCCGAGGCGCGGCGACCATGCCGACTTGCCGCGATCGGGTCCCGAGGATTCGTCGAGGATCGCGTCGTGGCGGATCCCGGCGCTGAATCGGATCCGGTTCATTACCTGCCAGTCGGCCGTGGTGAAGAACGCCGTCTCGTTGCGATGGACGTTCACCGCCGCCACGGTTGGGCCGCGGCTGCCGGCGCTTGTGACGCTGGCGTAGTCGCCGCGCAACGAGGCGCGATCGACGTCGGTGCCGGCGCGGATCGATCCATTCTTCCAGTCGTGCGCGATTTCGAAGATGCCGCCGATGCTATTCGTGTCGATGCGTCGGAAGAGCGTGCTGCCGAAGTTCGGCGCGAGAAGCAGCGTGCGCGGAAAGTCGGTGTTGCGGTCGCTGCCGTGCAGCACGGCGCGGATCGGGAGCGTGCCGAAGGTGTCGTAGCTCAGCGCGAGTCGGCGGCGTTCCGTCTGCTCGCGGTCGAAGCGGAACGCGCGGTTCGACGACTGACGATCGGCGGCGCGTTCGGAAGCGAGCAGCGGGCCTGGCTCTTCGCGGTCCTTCGAGGACAGCGACGCCAGGAGTTGTAGTCGACTACTTGTGCCGAGGTGCTGGAGGGACAGATCGCCGCCGCGGTCGCGCGACGCGGAGTGATCGCGATACCCGTCCGTCGACGCGCTGAGCGCATCGATGCCGAGGCGGAGCGGACCAACGTCGTCGCGAAGATTGACGTCGACGTCGCGCGTGCCGAGCGTCCCGCCGGAGAGCCGGACTTCGCCCTGTGCGCCGGTGGCCGCCGCGGCGCCGCGCGTGAAGACGGAGATCACGCCGCCCATCGCCGAGTCGCCGTAGAGCGATGAGCCGGGGCCGCGCAGAACTTCGATGCGCTCGATGTCGGCGGTTCGAATGTGCCGCCAGTCGATGAGTCCGGACTCGACGTCGCCGGCGGGAACGCCGTCGACGAGCAGCTTGACGTACTCGTTTTCGCCGCCGCCGAAGAATCCGCGCGAGGTCACCATCGGCGCGCCCGCCGCCTCGCTGTCGAAATCCATCGTGATCCCCGGCACCGCATTGACGACTTCGGCCAGCGACTGCGCAGGCAGCTTGTCAAGCTGCTCGCGCGTGATGACGGTGACCGAGGCCGCGACCGAATCGCGCTCCGCCGCGCCGCGCTCGGGCGTGACGACGATCTCGCCTTTCAACTTCGGCGGATCGTCGGCGCGTAATGGCGCAGTGGCGATCAGCAGCAACGCGGCGAAGATGCGTCCGGACATCATCAGGGAGAGGCAACAGCCCATCGTTTCCCTACCTTCTTTTCTCCGCCTCTCCGCGTCTCCGCGTGAACCGTCACCCTCCCAGCAACTCGCGCAAAATCAAATTCGCCATCTCCGCATTCGCCTTCCCGCCGGTCTCTTTCATCAACTGCCCGACCAGGAATCCGAAGAGCTGCGCTTTTCCGCCGCGGTACTGCTCGACCTGCGCCGCGTTGCGATCGATGACGCGGCGTGCGGCATCGCGGATGACTTCCGGATCGCTGATTTGCGCGAGTCCCTGGCGTTCCACGATGGCGTCGGGATCCTCGCCGCTGACCGCCATCTCGTCGAAGACCGTCTTGGCGGACTTGCCGCCGATCGCGCCGCTGTCGATGAGCCGGATCAATCGTCCGAGCATCGCGGGCGTCACGCGCGAGTCGCCGATTTCCGCTTTCTGTTCGTTGAGTACGCGCAGCAGTTCGTTGCGCACCCAATTCGCCGCCGCGCGCGGATTGCCGCTCGTTTCGGCCACGGCCTCGAAATACTCCGCAAGCTGAAGCGACGTCACCAGCGCCTCGGCATCGACAGCGCTCAGCGCGAAGTCGCGCTGGTAGCGCCCGGCGCGCACGTGCGACAGCTCGGGAATCGAGCGCGCGATCTCGTCGATCCACGCGCGATCGACGACGAGAGGCGGCAGATCGGGGTCGGGAAAGTAGCGGTAATCGTGCGCCTCTTCCTTCGACCGCATCGGCCGCGTCTCGCCGGCCGCCGGATCGTAGAGCCGCGTCTCCTGCGTGATCACGCCGCCCGACTCGAGGATGGCCGTCTGCCGCGCGATTTCGAAGTCGATCGCACTGCGCAGGTAGCGGAACGAGTTCAAGTTCTTGACCTCCGTGCGCGTGCCGAGGGGCGCGCCGTGATGGTGAACCGAAACGTTGGCGTCGCAGCGCAGCGAGCCTTCCTCCATGTTGCCGTCGCAGACGCCGGTGTACATCAGGATCTGGCGAAGGCGCGTCAGATACGCGTCAGCCTCGTCGGCCGATCGGATGTCCGGCTCGGAGACGATCTCGACGAGCGGCGTGCCGGCGCGATTGAGATCGACGTGCGAGACGTCGCCGCGGTGGATCGACTTGCCGGCATCCTCCTCCATGTGAATGCGGAGGATGCGCACGCGGCCAATGCTGCCGCCAGTTGCCAGCGGGCGATCGAACTGCGAGATCTGGTAGCCTTTCGGCAGATCGGGATAGAAATAGTTCTTGCGTGCGAAGATGGAGCGCTCGTGCACCGTGCAGTCCGTGGCGATGGCGGCGCGGATGGCCAGCTCCACGGCGCGCCGATTCAGAACGGGCAACGCGCCGGGATAGCCGAGGCAGACCGGGCAGACCTGCGTGTTGGGCGGGGCGCCGAACGAGGTCGAGCAGCCGCAGAAAATTTTTGTAGCGGTGGACAGATGCGCGTGAACCTCGAGGCCGATGACTGCTTCCCACGACATGCGGCGATTATCCGTTATCCGCGAAGGCTGCATAATCGCGGCATGAAGCGAATCGCAATCGTTCTCCTTTTCATCGCATCGTCCGCCGCAGCGCAATCACTCGATCAGATGATCGACCGCGAGATTCCGTCGCTGCTGACGACGTACAAACAGCTCCACGCCGCCCCCGAGTTGTCGATGCAGGAGAAGAACAGCTCCGCGCTCGTGGCGTCGCGGCTCAAAGAGCTCGGCTACGAAGTCACGTATCCGGTCGGCCAGTACACGGAGCCCGGTGCGACGTGCTACGGCGTCGTCGCGATCATGCGCAACGGCAGCGGTCCGACGCTGCTCGTGCGTAGCGACATGGACGCGTTGCCCGTGCTGGAGCAGACCGGCCTGCCGTACGCGAGCACCGTCCGTGCGAAGAGCCAGAGCGGCGACGACGTCCCGGTGATGCACGCCTGCGGACACGACATCCACATGACCTCACTCCTCGGCACCGCAAAGATGCTGGCGCAGATGAAATCGCAGTGGCACGGGACGCTGATGCTGATCGGCCAGCCTGCCGAGGAGGTTGTAAAAGGCGCCGACGGAATGCTGCGCGATCATCTGTACGAGCGCTTTCCGAGACCTGACTACGCCATCGCGTTTCACGACAATGCCAGCCTGCCGGCGGGACAGGTCGGCTACACGCCGGGCTACCTCATGGCCAGCGCCGATTCGATCAACGTCACGATCCGCGGCCTCGGCGGGCACGGCGCGTCGCCACAATCGACGAAAGATCCGGTGGTGATGGCCGCGCAGTTCATCAACGCGCTGCAGACGATCGTCAGCCGCGAAGACTCGCCGCTCGATCCGGTCGTGGTCACGGTCGGCTCGATTCACGGAGGCACGAAGCGAAACATCATCCCGGACGAAGTCCAGCTCCTGATGACCGTGCGGACGTACAAACCCGAGGTGAGGAAGCGGGTGGTGGCATCGATCGAACGGATCGCGCGCGGAATCGCGATCTCGGCCGGCGTCCCTGAGGATCGAATGCCGGTGGTCGAGTTGCTGGCGGGGGAGTCGGTCGACTCGACGTACAACGATCCGGCGCTCACGGAACGGATCGCGGCGGCGCTGACGAAAGGGATGGGCGCGCCGAACGTGATCCGCATCGATCCGCTCATGGTCAGCGAAGACTTCGGGCGCTTCGGCGCCGATCGCAAGATCCCGATCTGCATGCTCAACGTCGGCGCGGTGGATCCGGCGAAGATTGCCAGCGGACAACGGTTGCCGTCGCTGCATTCATCAGGCTTCGCGCCTCTGCCCGATCCGACGCTGCGCGGCGCGATCAAGGCGATGACGCTGGCGGTGCTGGAAATCCTGCATTGAGGCATCTCCGCGAGGGACGGTTTCACGCGGAGGGCGCGGAGAGGCGGAGGACGCGGCTTGACAGGGTTCCGGCACAGCATTACTGTACTAATGCATGCGTACAGTGACGATCACACTAGCAATTCTCATCGCTGTCTCGGCCGAGGCCGCGATCCGCGTGACGCTGAACGGCGAGCCGGCAGCGGGCGCGGAAGTTTGCGGATTCCGTGCTCCCTCGGCCGACACGCCCTTCAAGCAGTTGCTCTCGTCGAGTGAAATCGTCTGCGGCTCGTTGGCGCCCGGACTCTGGAACGTTTTCGCGCGCCGCGGCCCGTCGCAGATCAGCGCGCGGACGGCGCTGATCGATACGCGCCAACCGCTGCCTGACGTGGAGCTTCGGCTGGAGCCGGCGGCCAGCGTCGTCTTTCCGAAGGGGACTCATGGCGTCGTCTACGTCACCGACAGCGTCAGCGCGTTTCCTGCTGACGCCGACGGAGTTGCGCTCGTGCCCGCGGAGCGCGATCTGCTGCCGCTCATCGCGCACGACGGCGCGCCGGTTGCGGTCGGCGAGCCAATGCGTCTTGCGAACGGCGCGCGGCAGAACGCGGCATTTGGTCCGAACGCATCGCGCGCGGTCGCTACATGGTTGTCGATCACGCCCGCCGACCTCACCGCCGTGCGCACCGCACGGCGCAAGCAGCCGCCGCAGGTCGCGGCGAAAAACACCCACGGCGCGGTGGCGTCTCTCAATCCGCTGCACGGAACGGTCGTTGTCGACCGGGCCATGCAGTTTCTGCGCGTCCCCGCCGGTGCGTCGACGCTGGAGCTGAGTGGTACGCCGTGGAAACGGCAGACGGTGGCGGTGAATGTGCCAGCCTCCGGAATCGTAATCACGCCGGCGCCGCTGCAATTGATCCCGACATCGAGCGCGATCGTGAAATGGGCGGCGCGCCGCGATCTCACCGCGCTCGCCTCCGATCGCACGCCGCCCTGCGCAGGGCCGAAGGAACCGAAAGCGGCGGCGCCGAAGCCGATCGTTTCGCTGCTCTCGTGCCGCGGCCACCAGCCGGTGCGCGCGCTGAATCTGCTCGATCGCGACACATGCAGCATCGTCGGCGCGCGTGACTGGCCGGCGCCGCAGCGCAACGGCGAAGTTGCGTTCGAGAACCTCGATGCCGGCAGCTACGTCATCGAATTCACCTTCGCCGGCCTGCCTCCGATCCGTGAGCCGCTGCGCCTCGGCCGCTTCGACCAGGAGACGCTCAACCTCGACGTCGATTACGCGACGCTCTTCGGCCGCGTCACCGTCGGCGGCGAGAAGGTGCCGTCGCCGGTCCGCGTGTCCTTCGATTTCACGCATGCTGTCTACACGAACGACGACGGCGACTACAGCGTCGTCCTGAACAAGCCGCTCGCCGCCGACCGCGTGATCTCGCTGCGCAGTTGCGACGGCAAAGTCGACGGCGAGCAGATCGTCGAGCGCGACGTCCTGCCGAATTCGCGATACGACATCGATCTGCCGGCGAACCGTGTCACGGTCGAAGCGGCGGACGCCGAGTCCAACGCTCCGATCGCCGGCGCGCTCGTTCGCTACGGCGCCTTCCGAGGCGAGGAGATGTCGTCGCTCTACTACTTCCGCCTCGCCTACGCGCCCGACGCCAGCGGGAATCAGTTGCCGACGCGCACCGGCGCTGACGGCCGCTACGTGATCCGCAACCTGCCGCCGGAGAAGACGCTGCGGGTCTGCCTCGAGCACGACGATTACGAGCGCACCTGCGCCGATCCGATGACGCTGACCTCGACGCAGGCCACGACGCTGCGCATCACCATGAAGCCGAAGAAAGGCTTCAGCGGACGCATCGCCGGCGCGAACGACGTCGCTGCCGGACAACTCTATTGGTTCGCCGCCGATGGGCGCGAAACGGAACGCACGGTCGTGAAACCCGACGGCACGTTCCGTTTCAACAATCGCCACGATCCCGGCGAGGCCGTCGTCTTCGTCTCCGCCAACCTTCCGCTCTTCGCTTTTCAACAACCATTCCTCGGCGAGCGCGATCCGATGAACGTGACCATGCCGCAAACGCTGTCGCGCACGTTTGAGGTGTCGATCGGAGAGGACCGCAAGCAGGAAGATGCCATCGTTACGATCGAGATCGGCGGCCTGGTCGTGCCGTATCCGCCGTTCGCGCAACACCTCGCGCTGCATGGATCGCGGCTGGATGTTCGCGGCCGAGGACCGCTGTTGGTGCCGGATATTCTGCAGACGGGACCGATTTCGGTGATCCTTGGGCCGCCGCTCGATCAGGTCACGCCGGTCATGCGCGTCGTCGATCTCTTCCGCCTGCCGCAGTTCCGCGCGTTGCCGCGCAAGCCGGTCGGCGGCGACGGCAACGTTGTGTTCGCCGTGCCGAGGATGGCCGCGAGTTTCTGAGCGGCACATCCGGAAGGTGGCGTTGCCGCGTAGTAGAGGAGCATGACGCGATTCGCGATCGCCCTCTTCGCCGCCTCGATTGCCCTTGGGGCTTCGGCGCACGATTTCTGGATCGAGCCATCCACGTTTCATCCCGCCCTCGGTGATCGCGTCACGGCGGCGTTGCGCGTCGGGCAGAAGCTGGCCGGCGATCCGCTGCCGAATATCCCGCCGCTGATCGACCGGTTCGTGCTTCACGGTTCCGCCGCGGAACGGCCGATCGTCGGTCGAGCGGGCGCTGATCCGGCTGGCATCGCGTTCATTGCCGAAGGCGGGCTGCACTGGATCGGATATCAGAGCAATCCCTATCCGGTCGCACTGGAGGGGCCGAAGTTCGAGGACTATCTCCGCGATGAGGGACTGGAGCGGATCATCGACGCGCGGAAAAAGAACGGACAGTCGGCGGCGCCGGGGCGGGAGCGTTTCTATCGCTGCGCGAAGGCATTGCTGGACACGCCTGGCGTGGGAGCGTTCGATGCGCCGCTCGGATTCACTCTGGAACTCGTACCGCGCAAGAATCCGTACGCGATGAAGAGCTCCGGCGACCTTCCGCTCGCGCTCACGTTTCGCGGCAAGCCGATCGCGAATGTTTTGGTCGTAGCGATGAGCAAGGAGGATCCGGCGAAAGCCGTCCGCGCGCGCACCGACGCGAAAGGTCGCGTGACGCTGCCGCTCGCGCATGCCGGCTTCTGGCTGATCAAGGCCGTGCACATGGAAGCTGCGCCGGCCGATGCCGGCGTCGATTGGGAAAGCTGGTGGGCCTCGATCACGTTCGAGCTGCCCAAGTGAGCCGGCGCTTTCTCGCGTCGCTTTGTCTCGCCGCCGCGTTGGGTCTGCCGCTTCTCGCGCACGAGCTGGGGCTCGTGCAGGTCGAAACGATGTTTCAGAAGGACGGCACCTACATCGTCGACCTGCTCGTCGACCGCGAGCATCTTCCGCTGCAGGCGAAGGGGATGGCAGTCCCGCCCGATGTTTTTCTGCGAAGCATCGAGAAGTCGGCTGTCATTGCATTCGACGGCAAGCCGGCCGCGCATGAAAACGTCGCGGTATCCGCCGTCGAAGGAAAGCCGAACGTGACGCGCCTTCGGCTGACGGGACGCACGCCGCCGTCGGTGTCGCGGTTCACATTCGCCGACGACGCGATCATGGGGTACTTCGTCCTGAAGTTGCAGAGCGAGGGGAGGAGCGGCACGGTCACGCAATGGATCGACGGCGGCAAGACGAGCACGGCGTTCCCGCTCGACCGCGCCGTCGTTCCGCTGACGCGCTGGCAGATCGTGATGCTGTATCTCCGCCTCGGATTCACGCACATCCTGCCGCGCGGCCTCGATCACGTGCTCTTCGTCCTCGGCATTTTTCTGCTGGCCGTCGATCTCAAGCCGGTGCTCTGGCAGGTGTCGGCGTTTACGCTCGCACACACGATTACGCTGGCGCTCACGGTCTACGGCGTCGTGTCGCTTTCGCCGCGCGTGGTCGAACCGCTCATTGCGCTGTCGATTGTGTATGTCGCGGTCGAGAATGTCTTTACGTCGAAGCTGCACGCATGGCGGCCTGTGGTCGTTTTCTGTTTCGGTCTGCTGCACGGGATGGGATTCGCCGGCGTCCTGACGGAGATCGGTCTGCCGCGTTCCGAGTTCATCCCGGCATTACTGTCGTTCAACGCAGGCGTGGAATGCGGGCAGCTCACAGTGATCCTGGCCGCATTTCTGCTGTTCGGCCTGCCGTTCCGGCGAAAGCCGTGGTACCGGCAGCGCATCGTCATTCCCGGCTCCCTCATCATCGCTGCAATCGGGCTCTACTGGTCCATTCAACGCGTGTTCTTTCCTTCGTAAAGCTCGTACGACCGTTTCTCCAACCGCACCGTAGATCGACTGTAACGAACGACGCAGTCGACAATGCTGTAAGAACAAGGAGAAACTATGAGACTCTCCCCCGTAGTACGTGTGGCCGGCGCCATTCTGATGGCCTTCACCATTGTTGGGCCGCAGGCCTATGCCTCCAGTCACCGCGAGGCGCTGGCAATCCTCAATGAGCCGTGTGCCGACAACACCGATACCTTTGCCTGGGTGTCGAACGGCGCGCACGACAAGCTCTACCTGATCATGGATTACAACCCGCTCCACGAGCCGGGTCAGGGCAATCAGGGATTCCGGGCCTGTAATGGCTATCGTTATGAGTTCCACATCGGTAAGGGAACGAGCCTGAAGGACGAGGCGGTCTATCGCGTCGAATTCAAGAACACGCTCAATCCCGCGCCCGCTCCCGGCCCGACCGACGCGCTCGGCGGCGGCAATGAGCTGCTCTGGCAGCTCACCGGCGGCACGGAAACGATGACGGTCACGCGCCTCATCGCGCCGGGCAATCCGAATCCGGTCGTAATCGGCGAGAACGTAAAAGTCCTGCCGAACAATCACGGGCCGCAGACCGACCGTCTCGTCTACGGCCTCGGCGCGTTCAAAGGCTACGACTCCGGCGATCCGGCCAGCCGCGAGCGCGGGCTTTTCGATCAGACCTTCATCGACAGCTTCATCCAGACGCTGGCCGGCGGCGCGCGCATCATCGCCGGCGATTTCGACGATCCCTATCAGCTCGACGAGAAGGGCATTTTCGACCTCGTCAACCTCGGGAAGGGCGACCTCGGCGGAATCCAGGGCGCGCGCAGCACACCGATCGAAGATGTCTTCGCCGGCTTCAATGTGTCGGCCATCGCCCTCGAAGTTTCCACCGCCGAGCTGTTTCCAAACGGCATTCCGCACAATGGGACGCTGAATGCCGTCGTCGACGGACAGCCTGCTGCGCATCTGGGTCAGCATCAGCCGCCAAGCCACGCAGACCGTTGACAACAGCAATATCGTGACGGGCCTGCGCGGTTCGGGCAACTACGTGCAGGTCGGCCGTAATGCGCTGCCGCTCTTCAATGCAGGACTGGTCGGAACGCAGCGCCATACCCTTTATCTCCATACTGACCCGATGAAGGATGTAACCCGATTCGGCACCGATATTCTTTATCCGGTTCTGGTGCGCGATGCGGAAGCGCTTGGCATTTACAAGGCGCTCGGCGTTCCGGCCTCCGCGGTGACGACGCTCAAAGGACCTCGCCTCGACATCATCAATGCCATCAACCTCGGGCGTCCGATTCCGGTCGCAGACGGCTCCACGGGCGACGTGATTACGCTCGACGCGGCCATCGATTCGCAATTCCCCAATGGCCGCCGCCTCGGCGGTGGGACTGCGCCGAACAAGCATCAGGTGAATGTCAATACAGTGCTCATTAGCCTGATTACTGCCGGCGATCCGAATGCCGGTCTCGCCAAGGGCGTGGAAACGAATGACAAAGACTTCCTGCCGCGCTTCCCATTCCTCGCGCCTCCGCATCAGGGATTACTGCAGGGCCACGGCGGCACCAATTCGGTCGTGACGCCGGTCATCCCCGATCCGACTCAGCCGCAGCCTTGAACGAATTACTAATCAAATAGGAGATTGACAGCATGAGACGCATTTCGCTCATGGTTCTCACAATGGCGGCACTGATTACGACGTCCGCCTTCGCACAGCAGCATGCACGCAGCCTGGCCTTCGCCTCCGATTTTCAGACGGTGCCGGTCGTGGCGAATGTCGCCGGCATCGGGGGCGCCTTTCAGTCGTATGTGGCGATCTTCAACCCGACCTCGTCCGCCTTTTCCGTTACAGCGACCCTTTATGACGCCAACGGCACGAAGCGCACGGCCCTGATTCCACTCGCGGCCGGCGAGTTGAAGACGTATACCAACTTTCTCGATGCAGTGTTTAGCGGATTCACCGGCGGCGGCGCGGTGACGTTCACGAGTCCCGATACTTCCGGCGGCACGCGCAACAACCGCTTCATCGTGAATACAGAAGTGCGCACGGCGGGGACACGCTACTCGACGGCGATTCCGGTCCTCGAATTCGCCGGCTCCAGCTCGCGCTCGTTTGCGCCCGGAGTCACGGTCGACTCCAACACGCGCACGAACATCGGCTGCTTCGATCAGTCCGGCGCCGCGAACAGCGTGAAGGCCACAATCCTCGACAACACCGGCACGCAGACCATCGGCACCGTCACGATCACTCTCGCCGCGAACGGCTGGCGTCAGACGGCCGTGAATTCGATCGTCAGCAATGGTAATGTCCAATTCGATCCAAACGACTCGGCCGTTTGCTATGCCGTCGTCATCGACAACGCCACCAACGACGGCCGCTTCATTTCGGCGGCCGAGTACAAACCGTAATTGCGTGATGCAGGGCGGCGGCCTCGGCCGCCGCTCTGCACATCAAGACCACCGCGCAAAATCAAATGAGGGCAGGAGCGGGTTCAGAAACTGTACGCCTTCGAGACGTCGTCCACTAGTGAAGTCCTCGGTGAAAATCGCCGGAACCTGGTTGAGGCGCGCGGTGGCCCAGATCTGCGCGTCGAAGTAGCTGAGTTGGTGTTCGCGCACGCCACGGCCCGCCTCCAAAACGATCAACGCCGTCAGATCAAAGGCCGGAAATGCAGCTACCAGTTCCGTGGCTTGGCGAAGTGCGTCTGCAGTGGACAAGATAGGGTGGCGGCCACGTGTTGTTGCGCTCATGAATTCGCCGAGGATTTGCGCGCTGAGGCGTCCGGACCCGTTTTCGGACAGCGTCTGGAGAAGCCGCAGCGCGCGGTCATACTTCATCGTTTCCGCCGGCTGGTGAGCGTAAATGAGAATGTTCGTGTCGATCAGGACTTGGTCCATCGTCCGATCCGATCTTCGTAGAGCGACTCTCGCGACCACGCGCGACCTTTAAGCCGCGGCCCGGCGTCAGCGAGCGAACGCATGAATTCGAGCGCCCGTTGGGCCGCATCACGATCGCCGTTGCGCTGACGGACAGCGCCGCTGGTCTCCACACGATCGAGAGCCTCACGAATAATCTCGGCCTCGGTTACACCACCTTGCTTGGCCCGTCGTTTCAGCATTCGATCTTGACGCGGCTCGATGTAGACCTGCTTCCGAATCATGGCGCGCGATTTCATACATCACAACATACATCACGGTCCCATCATGATCCACTCCGTCGGTGGCTCCGCATCGCGGTTATTTGTTCAAACATCTTGACATCAGAATTTGCCAGCAGCAAGATGTGTCGATGAGAACGACGCTCACTCTCGACCCCGATGTTGCGCAACTTGTCCGCGAGACGATCGAACACGAGCATGTCAGTCTAAAAGACGCAATCAATGAAGGGTTGCGGAGAGGTCTGAGGCCGGTAGAGCCAAGACGCTCGCTGCGGATCGTTCCTCATCAGAGCCTGCTGCAGCCAGGCCTCGATCCGCGTGGATTCAATCAACTTGCGGACGAATTCGAGAACGAAGCCGTCCTGTCGGCGTTGAAGAAGTCTCGATGATCGTTCCTGACATTAACCTTCTCCTGTACGCATACTTTTCAGTATTTCCTCTCCACGACCCCGCCAGACGTTGGTGGGAAGGAGTGGTAGAGCGCGGGGAGGAGGTGGGCATTCCGCCGCCGGTGCTTTTTGGTTTCATCCGGATCGCGACGGATCGGCGTGTCTTCGTGCCGCCGACGGATTTGCAGCATGCGACAGGAATCGTCGAGGAGTGGCTGTCACTTCCAGGAATTCGGATGCTCCGACCCGGAGCGCATCACGTGAAAATAGCGTTCGACTTGCTGCGCGCTGCGGCGTTCAGCCGCGACCTCACCACCGACGCTCAGATCGCGGCGTACGCCCTGGAAAACCGAGGGATCGTGCACACCACGGACTCAGATTTCTCCCGGTTTCCGGAGGTCCGTTACGTCGACCCTCTCGCCGAGCACGCTGCAACCTAAGGCGGCGATCACTTCGCCGCTTCCGCCTCGCGCCGCGCCGTCGCTTCGCGCTCGTCCTTTGCGGACATCGGCGGGTTGTAGGCGGGGATGCCGGTGACCGCTTCGCCGATGATCAGGTTGTGGATGTCGTGCGTTCCCTCGTACGTCTTGACCGACTCGAGGTTGAGCATGTGGCGGATGATCGGGTATTCGTCGCTGATGCCGTTTGCGCCGAGGATGTCGCGGGCGGAGCGGGCGGACTCGAGGGCGATGTTGACGTTGTTCATCTTGCCCATCGAGACGTGATGCGGCTTTAGTTTGCCGGCATCCTTGAGACGTCCCATCTGCAGAGCGAGCAACTGGCCTTTGGTGATCTCGGTGATCATCCAGGCCAGTTTGTTCTGCACGAGTTGATGCGACGCGATGGGCTGACCACCGAACTGGATGCGTGATTTCGCATACGTCCGCGCCGTCTCGTAGACGGACATGGCTGCGCCGAGGGCGCCCCAGGCGATGCCGTAGCGGGCCTGGGTCAGGCAGCCGAGCGGGTACTTGATCCCGTTCGTTTCCGGCAGCACATTCTCGGCGGGGATGCGGCAGTCCTCGAAGAAGAGCTGCGAGGTCACCGACGCGCGTAGCGAGAACTTGCCCATGTGGTAGGCGGTGGAGAAGCCGGGCGTGTCCTTTTCGACGAGAAAGCCGCGGATGACGCCGTTGTGCTTGGCCCAGACCACGGCCACGTCGGCGATGGAGCCGTTCGTGATCCACGCCTTCGCGCCGTTGAGGACCCATGAGTCGCCGTCTTTGCGCGCGTACGTGCGCATGCCGCCGGGATTGGAGCCGAAGTCGGGCTCCGTCAGTCCGAAGCAGCCGATCTTTTCGCCGGCCGCGAGCTTCGGGATCCAGAAGTCGCGCTGCTCTTTGGAACCGTATGTGTAGATCGGATACATCACCAATCCCGACTGCACCGACGCGAACGAACGTAGCCCGGAATCGCCGCGCTCCAGCTCCTGCATGATCAGGCCGTACGCGACGTTATTGAGGCCGGGCAGGTCGTACTCCTTGATCGTGGCGCCGAAGAGGCCCATCTCCGCCATCTTGGGGATGAGGTGCATCGGCATCTCTTCCTTGCGATTGGCTTCCTCGATGATGGGGATGACTTCGTCATCGACGAAGTCGCGCACGGTCTGACGCACCATCAGCTCTTCCTCGGAGAAGAGCGAATCGATATCCATGTAATCAACGCCGGGAAAGCTGGGCACGGTGAGGCTCCTTCGGTGCTGCGATTTTAGGGAGGCGATGATATCGCAGCGACGGCGCTACGCTTCGCTCGCGCCGTGTACATCACGTGCGGGTGCGGGTATCCAAAATCGATCCGCTTCGCGTTCACGCTGACGAAGCCGAGGCGTTGCAGGCGGGCGATGAATTCGGACGGCGCTTCGTAGCTGAATGATTCGCCGAGCGTAAGTCCGAGCGCCGAGGCGCCGCGTTCCTGGATGGCGTTCCAGGCGTTTTTGAATCGCGCGGTGGGATCCTGCTCTTTGATGATCAGGATGCCGCCGGTGCGCAGGCGCGAGAGGCAGCGAGTCAGCAGCGCGTCCCACTGATCTAACGGGATTTTGTAGAGGACATCGATGATCGAGATGGCGTCGAAGGTGCCCACGATCGCATCGTCGAATCCGATGACGAATGCGATGCCGTCGATGGGCCGCACTTTGCGCGCGTCCGGTTCGACAGCGACGACGCGCCGCGTTCCGGAAGCGAGCACCGCGAAGAGACCATGTCCCGCTCCGATGTCGAGCAGCGATGCGTTTGCCGGCAACGCGTTCAGCACGCGCAGCATCGGCGACGTCAGGAAGCGGAGCAGGATGTGGATGCGGTCGCGCGGCGCGCGGTTGCGGAAAACGCGGTGCAGTACGATTAGCGCGCGGATGAATCCCACGCGAGCGATTGTACGGGGATGGTGGCGCGAGGCGCTCGGCGCCGCGCTGGTGCTGGTCTCGCGCATCCTCACCGCGCCGCGTACGCCGTGGGAAAACGACGAGTTCCTGTTCGCCGAGGCGGTGAGGAAGTTTGATCCGTCGCGGTACCACCCGCATCCGCCGGGATTTCCGCTGCTGGTAATGATCGGAAAAGTGTTCGCGTGGTTCGTCCACGATCCATGGCGCGCGCTGGTCGTTTTCAGCATCGTCGCGGCGCCGATCGGATTTGTCGCCATCGCCCGCGCGTTTCGCAACTGGATCGACGATCCCGATCTCGCCGTCTGCGGCGCGCTGCTCTACTACTTCTCCGCGTCGATGCTCGTACACGGGACGCTGGCGCTTTCCGACGGTCCAGCCATGATGTTTCTGGGGCTGGCGCTCTTCGCCATCAGCAGCCCGCACGGCGAGGATCATGACCGCAACGCCATCGCCATCGGCATCTGGACGTCAGCGGCGATCGGGACGCGTCCGCAGCTCTTCGTTCCGATCGCGCCGATGCTGATCATCGCGGTCCTGCAGATGCGCACGATGCGGCAGCGCGCGGCGTGCGTCATCGCGTTCGGACTGTTTTCGGCGATGTGGTTCCTGCCGCTCGTCGACGCCGCCGGCGGTTTCGAAGCGACGCGGCTATACGAGGCGAAGCAGGCGCACTACGTGGCTACGCATGACGCCTCGATCTCGCGCGGCGGCAAGTCGATGGCGCAACTGGCGGTGCGATTCCTCTTTCATCCGTGGGGGACGAAGTACGTGACCTTGCCGCTCTTCGCCTGCGTCTTCCTCGGCATCGCCGCGTTCGTTCGTCTGCTGCGGCGCGACAAGCTGCGCTCGACGCTCTGGCCGTTGGTCGCCTTCTCGGTCGTGCAACTCATCTTCGAGCTCGGCTGGATGGATCCGGCGGACGCCGCTCGCTACAGCCTCCCGATCATGATCCTGATCGCACTGCTGGCAGTGCTTGGACTGGATGTCGTGAAACGCAGCGTGAAGATCGACGCGACGCCGGTGATCGTCACCGCGATCTTCGCGCTTGCCACGCTTGTGTACGTCTGGCCGCTGGTCGGATCGAGAACGAAGGTGGCATCACCGCCCGCCGCGGCCGCGGCATTCGCCAACGCCAATCTTCCCGCGAACAGTGTCATCGCATACGACATGTCGCTCAAACCGCACGTCGAGTATCTACTGCCGCGTTTTCGCGTCGTGCCGATCGAGAAGGCGATCGCGGAGCTGTACGACCGTCCCGACGTTCCGCTCTATCTCATCGCGAACGGGGCGTCGACGGCGAACGGCGCGCACGTCTTCACCTGGCCGGCCAGCGACGCGTACGAGAAGCTGACGCGCGAGCTGTATCGGACCGTGACCATCGTTCCGAAGCCGCCGCGCGAGCGCTACCTCGTGGTTCGCGGCGCGTACGGGCTGGAGTGGACGGCGAGCGGCGATGAATGGCGATGGCTGAGCCCCGATGCCACGATCCGCCTGCCGCGCGCGCACGGCAGCGAGGCCGCGTTGACGCTGCGTTTCTCCTCAGATGTTCCGTACGAAACGAACGCGGTGCAGATTTCGGTCAACGGACGCGATGTGGCCGTCGTCAATGTCGGCAAGGAGCCGGTCGTGGCGAGGGTGCCGTTGCCACCCGAGCCGCAAGTCGACATCCGCCTGCGCTCCGCTCATTCGTTCTCGCCCGGCGCGGTGCTCCATAACGCCGACCCGCGCACGCTCGCAGTGCAGTTGACGAGTGTCGTCAGCGAGCCCGAGCATTGAGTGCTGGGTTATCATAATCAGCTCTTGCCTAATCCATCCGTCTCGCTGGTGATCCCGATGTTCAACGAGGAGTTGAATATCGAGCACGCCATGAACGCGGCGGTCGAGGCGTGCACGAAGTATGCGGACGACTACGAGATCATCATCGTCGACGACGCGTCGACCGACCGTTCGCCGTTTCTCGTAGCCTGCCGCGCCGCCGAAAATCCGCGCGTCCGGATGATCCGCCACGAGCACAACCGCAAGCTCGGCGGCTCGCTCAAGACCGGATTCGCTGCCGCCACGAAGGACCTCGTCCTCTACATGGACGCCGATCTTCCCTTCGATCCCGACGCTCTGGGCCGCGCCATGCGCGCGATGGCGGTGACGGGCGCGGACCTCATCGCCGGCTATCGCCTCGACCGCACGATGGAAGGCGCGAAGCGGACGCTCTACTCGTATCTGTATAACGGTCTGATCGGCGTGCTGTTCGGCTGGCCGCATCGCGACATCAACTTCTCGTTCAAGCTGATGAAACGCGAGCTGCTCGATGCGGTGGAGTTGAAATCGGAAGGATCGCTCATCGACGCGGAGCTGATCGTCAAAGCGAAGAACCGCGGCTTCTCCATCCAGCAGATCGGTCTCGACTACTTTCCGCGCATCCGCGGCGAGTCGCATCTCTCATCGCCGGGCGTGATCTTGAAGATTTTTCGCGAGTTGGTGAAGCTCTATCCCGAGATGCGCGAGCGCGTTTCGTACGAGGAAGTGCAGCGCGTCGTCCGCGAGAAACGTGAGGCGGCCGGCGGCGTGCTCGCCGACGACCGCCACCCCATCGAAACGTAAGCGCTACTGCGTGATGCGTCCCGCCACGCGTTCCATGTGCATCGCCGAGACGCCCGCGTTTCCGGCGGCGGTGTAGACACCGACGACGTCGAGCTGCAGTCTCGTCGGCAATTGGATCACCGCAAAGCCGTCGATGAACGTCCCGGGTTTGATGTCGAGGTGTTCATAGATGTTGCGGCAATCGATCTGCATCGCCTCGTCGGGTTTCAGGACGGCGCGGAACCAACGCGAGATTCTTCCCGACTTCTCTGCCGGGTCGGCCAGAGCGAACTTCTTCTGGAATCCCGCCGCCGTCACGAGCGCCGGATTGTGAACGTTGATGGTGGTGAAGTACTCGCCCGGCGCGAAATTGAAAAGCTTCATCTGCTCATCGGACGCCTTGCCGCAGACGAACTTGGCGGCATACTGCCGGACCTGCGGGACCTGAGCGTGTGCCGCTGTGGCCGCGGCGAGAACGATGAGAATGGCTACGATGCGTGTGCGCATGGTGAATCCCCCTTATGTCCGGTAGTGCATCCGCGGCCCAATCCGTTTCATCGAAGCGGCTGATCGTCACCGCGGACGACGTCGGACTTCATCGCGGGATGACCGAGGGCGCGATCCGCGCGCATCGCGAGGGAATCGTGACCGCGTGCAGCGTCGTCGCGAACGGAGTCGCGTTTTACGATGCCATCGAGCGGCTGCGCGACACGCCGTTGCTCGAAGTCGGCGTTCATCTCACCCTGGTCGAGGAGCGCTCGCTGACCGGGATTCGCTTTCCGCGTTCGTATGTCGAATTCGTCCGCGGGATGAAGGATGGCGCTGCAATCGAACGCGAGTTACGCGCGCAGATCGAGCGCGTGCTGGCGGCGGGACTTCGCGTCACGCATCTGAATGGACATCAACACGTGCACATGTGGCCGAGCATCTTCGCGATCGTCAGCCAGCTTGCCGACGAATTTGGCATCGGCTACGTGCGCCGCGTGCGCGACCGCGGCGGCAGGGGAGGGATCGTGCGCCGCCTCTCCATCGCTGCCCTGAACGCCCTCGGCTCCGGCGGTTCGACGATCGGCGTCATGGAAGCCGGCCACCTCACCGCCGATCGCATCATCAAATTACTGCGCCACGTCAAAGGGACGACGGAGCTAGTCACGCATCCCGGTATCGGTGTCGACGCCTATCCGCATTGGCACTACGACTGGAATGCCGAGACCGAGGCGCTATGCGATCCGCGACTGCGCAAGGCAATCGCGGATCGCGGCATCGATCTCCTCGCGCCTAGCGCACTTCGATCGTCGGACTGAACTCCGACGTCTGCGTGAGCAACAGTTGGTCGATTCCCTCAGGCTTGGCGAAGCCGACATAGATCCCGCGAGTCAGGGTCGCCGAAATGAACTGTCCGGTAAGGTCGCCATCGACGGCCACGCGGAAGTGATGCGGCTGATTCGTGGGGACACGGACCACACCAATTGGGCGCTGCCCTTCGCCGAGGCCGGTCGGGTCGGGAGCGTCATTCGCGTAAAGGCCGATCTCATCGCTGAACGTACTTCCCCCAGCGCTGAAGTCGCCTTCGATCACCGTTTGGCGTGTCGCCGGATCGTAGTGCGCCAACGTGACCGACGGCATCGTTACGACGCCGGTGCCTGATTGGGTCGGTCCATCCAGACCGATATCGATGCCCAGCAGCTTGTTGCCCCAGATGTGATTGTTGCGGATCGCGACATCGGCCACTCCCCTGGCCACGGCCACACCCATCTCACCATTGAACGCAATCACGTTGCCGTCCTGGTCGGGGAGCGAAGTTCCGAAGGCGCTGGTGGTGCCCACGTCGGAGCCGTACCCGCCCGTTCCGATGAAGACACCGGCATTGCCGTTGGGCAGCGGGTCATCCGAGTGCGCCTTCACGCCGATGCGGTTTCTCGACACATTCAGCCGTCCCGAGAGTCCGAAGATGCCGCTGTGCAGGTTGCCTGAGATGACGTTGTCCCTGATGAAGGCCGCGGCGCGTACGTTGCCGATGTTGGTGCCGTTCACGAACGACGTGCCGATGCCTCGGGCGTTTGGAACAGCGACCGATCCTGTCGGGTCCGTGCCGACGAACAGATGATGAAGCGACGATCCTCCAAAGAAGCCGCACGGCGTCGACGGAACACGTTCCGCAACCGAGATCCCGTTGCGCAGGAAGCCGTTGATGGCGAGGTTCGCCACCTCAACGCCGCAGTTGGTGACGAACAGGCCGTCGCCGTCGGTGAGGCCGCGGCCGGTGATCTCGATTTCCGGCCCGTCCGGGTTGCTGTCTCCGAAAAACGCGCTCTGTGTGCCGCCGTCGATCCGGACAGGCGATGCCGTGAGCGCCGGAAGCGGCGAGGTGATGACGATCGATTTCCACGGTTTCGGCGATGCCTGCTCGATGCGGAAGGCAATCGCACAGGGATCGGTAGCGAGGCACTGCGCATTTGCATCCAGAATGGCTTGCCGCAGCGAGCCGCTGCCATCGTTATTCGTGTTGATGGCGTAGAACGTCTTGTAAAGATTCATCTTCTGCGTGGTGGCATTCGAGATCGGATCGAAGTCGTGCTCGCGTTCGATAACGACGGCTCTGAAGGTGACCGATCCACCTCCGTACGACTGCGGTGCCACAAGCTGAAGAGACAACTTTGGCCCTGGGGTTTCGATCGTGGGAGGCAGCGAGTCGAGACGACAGACAACGCGCGCCGAGACGGGACTGCTGCAGCCGGCCGGCAAGGACTGCACGGCTACACCCTCGCCACTGAAGTCGATGTTCACCTCGACGTCGTGAGCTGTGGTGTGAGAGCTATTGCCGAGACGGACATCGAGTGTGAACGGCAGGGACAGATCCTGTGTAAACGGCGTCGCGACGCTGATACTGAGGTCCGGATCGGCTGAGACAGTCACTACGACCGAGGCGCTGTTGTTTGACGAATCCGGATCTGGCGTGTTGCTCGATGCTGTGGCGGAGAAGGTGATCGTCGCATCGACCGCGGGCGCAACGAACGAGACGTTGCCAGTGCGCGTCTGCCCGGGCGGGATGTCGCCGAGGTTACAACCGCATGTGGTGGGAACAGTGGAAGAGATCGATAGCGTCACCGCCGTCGCGGCATCAGGTCCGTTGTTCCGAACCTGGAAAAAGACCGCTGAGGTATAACCGGCGCGGAGCAGCGGCGGTGGAAAGACGGTCGTGGCGAGATCGGCCGAGCCGAAGAGGGAGACGGCGCAAAGGAGGAGCGCAGCGGTGACGGCGAGCGATTTCATGACGGAATTGTAAGCGGCTCCTGCGCCAAAGTAACTGCCGTCGCGTCGCGCCTATAATCCGCCGCCGATATGACGAAACGTATTGCTGTGATCCCGGGTGACGGGATCGGCCCCGAAGTCATCGACGCTGGTCTGCGCGTCCTCAACCGCCTCAACGACGCCCGCAACCTCGGCCTGGAGCTCGTCCACTTCGGCTGGAACGCCGACGAGTATCTGCGCACCGGGGTCTCCATCCCACCCGGCGGCATGGACGACATCCGCAACAACTACGCGGCCGTCTACCTCGGCGCGTTCGGCGATCCGCGCATCCCCGACATGAAGCACGCCGCGGACATCCTCCTCGGCATGCGCTTCCAGCTCGACCTCTACGTGAACTACCGTCCCGTGAAGCTGCTGAACGAGCGTCTCTGCCCGCTGAAAGGCAAAACTGGTCAAGATGTTGACTTTGTCATCTTCCGGGAAAACACGGAAGGCGCCTACGTCGGCATGGGCGGCAACTTCAAGAAGGGGACGAGCGAAGAGATCGCCATTCAAGAGGACGTGTCCACACGCAAAGGCGTGGAACGGATCATCCGCTACGCCTTCGAGTTCGCGAAGAAGACCAGCCGCAAGTCAGTCTGCATGTCCGACAAGAACAACGTGATGCGCTTCGGCGGCGACCTCTGGCTTCGCACGTTCGAAGAGGTGGCGAGCGAGTATCCGGACATCGAGCACTTTCACATGTTCGTCGACGCGCTGACGATGCAGATGGTGCGCGCCCCGGAGATGTTCGACGTGATCGTGACCAACAACATGTTCGGCGACATCGTCACCGACCTCGGCGCCGCACTTCAGGGCGGATTGGGGATGGCCGCCTCCGGCAATATCCACCCCGGCAAGGTTTCGCTCTTCGAACCGATCCACGGCTCCGCACCGAAGTATGCCGGGAAGGACGTCGCCAACCCAATCGGCGCGATCCTCACCGCCGCGATGATGCTCGAGTACCTCGGCCACAGTGCCGAATCCGACATCATCGAACGCGCCGTCATCGCCGCCATTGACGCCAACGAAACCACCCACGATCTCGGAGGGACGCTAGGAACGCGGGCGGCAGGGGAGGCGGTTTTGCGGCGGCTGGAGTTGTAAATGCCACCACGCCTGTCGGCGTGGTCGTCGCGCGCGAAGGCGCGCAAGACAATCCAGCCCCGCGCTTTGCGCGGGGTTTCCGGAGCGACCCGATGTTGGCGGCCGGCGGAGGCGGCCGCAACAACGCCCGGCGCGACATTTTGTAGCGGCCGCCTCCGCGGCCGCCAATCACCACGACGACGCTCAACCCCGCGCTGAGCGCGGGGCTGCATTGTGAAGCGCGCCTTCGCGCGCGACGAAGGCAGGAATGTCTCGGGAATGCCCGCCAGCGATATGCTGTCGAAGGACATTAGCTTGATATCCGAGGCGTCGTAGCGCGTCTCGTTCGATTTGATCCCAACGAAAAACTGAAGGAGAACGTGTGAAGAAACTCGTGATTGGAATCCTGGCCCTGGCCGCAACGACTGCGGCGTTTGGTGCCGAGGGGATGTGGATGCCGCAGCAGATTCCGTCGCTGGCGGCGGAGCTGAAGAAGGCGGGACTGAAGATCGACGCGAGCCGTTTCGCTGACCTCACCGGCGATCCGATGGGCGCCGTCATCTCGCTTGGCGGTTGCAGCGCGTCGTTCGTTTCGCCGGACGGGCTTGTCGTCACGAACCATCACTGCGGATTCGGAGCGCTGCAGTTCAACTCCACACCGCAGCGCGACCTCATCACGAACGGCTTCCTCGCCAAAACGCGCGAGGAGGAGCTGCCGGCCGGTCCCGGCTCGCGCATTTTCGTCACCACGAAAATTGACGACGTGACGGCGCGGATGTCGGGCGCGGTTCCGGCTTCGCTCTCGAACATCGATCGCGAGAACGCCCTCCAGCGCAACTCGAAACAGATCGTCGATGAATGCGAGAAACCGGGCGGCGTTCGCTGCCGTGTGGCCTCGTTCTTCGAGGGGAGCCAATATCTGCTTACGACCCAGATGGAAATCAAGGACGTCCGCCTCGTCTACGCGCCGGCCCTCGGCATCGGCGACTTCGGCGGCGAGACCGACAACTGGATGTGGCCGCGCCACACCGGCGACTGGTCGTACCTGCGCGCGTATGTCGGCAAGGACGGCAAGCCGGCCGACTTCTCGAAGGACAACGTGCCGTATCACCCTGCCCACATCCTCAAAGTTTCGACCGAGAGCGTGAATCCGGGCGACTTCGTCCTCGTGGCCGGCTATCCCGGCCGCACCTTCCGCTACCGCACGGCGGCGGAAGTCGGGAACATGCAGAGCTACAGCTATCCGTCGACGATCAAGTACGCCACGGATCTCAACAACATCCTTCGCGACCTCGGCAAGAACAACAAAGCCGTTGATATCGCGAACGCGAACCGCATCAAGGGCAACGATAACGTGTTGAAGAACTACACCGGCACGCTGACCGGCTTCAACAACTTCCACATCGTCGCGCAGCGCCAGAAGCGGGAAGCCGATCTTGCCGCGTACATCGCCTCGCATCCCGATGCCGCGAAGTACAAAGACGTGATGAACCAGATCAACGCGCTGCAGCAGCAGGCCATCGCCAATCAGCAGCGCGATACGGTCCTGAGCTGGATCGTGCGCAGCTCGCCGATGCTGGGGCAGGCGTTCACGCTCAATCGTCTTTCGATTGAGAAGGCCAAGACCGCCGACATCGATCGCGAGTCCGGCTTCCAGCAGCGCGATTGGCCGCGAATCACCGAGGGCGTGAACCGCGCGCAGAAGAGCCTCGAGCCGAACAGCGACCGGGCCGGACTACGCTACTTCTTCAACGAGTCGCAGAAGCTTCCCGCGGGACAGCGCATCGCTCCGGTCGACGAAGCGATCGCGAAAGCCGGCGGCGTCGAGCCGTTCCTCGATCAGCTTTACGCGAACACCAAAATCGGTGATCTCGCCGCGCGCAAGGCGATGATGGATGAGACGACCGCACAGCTCGCCGCGCGCAACGACGCAATGATCAACCTTGCCGCGGCCATCACGCCGCTTTCGCTCGACATCGAGCACCAGCAGAAAGAGCTCGGCGGCGCCATGTCGCGCATCCGTCCGATGTACATGGACGCGCTGCGCGCTTCCAGCGGCGGCCGTTTGTATCCCGACGCCAACGGAACGCTGCGTATCACCTTCGGCAAAGTCGAGGGCTACACGCCGCGCGACGGCGTCGTTTACACACCGCAGACGACCATCGGCGGCATCGTCGCCAAGAACACCGCCTCCGGTGAATTTGACGCCCCGAAGGCGGAGCTCGACGCCATTCGCGCGAACAAGACGGTCGGCTACGTCGATGCGAAGCTCGGCGCGGTTCCCGTCGACTTCCTCTCTACGGTAGACACGACCGGCGGCAACTCCGGCTCGCCGACTCTGAACGCCAAGGGCGAGTTGTGCGGCCTGCTGTTCGACGGCACGTATGAATCGCTCGGCTCCGACTTCGTCGTCGATCCGAGCATCACCCGCTCGATTCACGTCGATGCGGTCTACATGCTCTGGGTCATGGACGCCGTCGACGGCGCGCACAACTTGTTGCGCGAGATGAACGTGCCTGTGCACTTCGCCAACAGCGCGAGTTCGGCAACGGGCCGCTAGAAACTTAACCAACCGAAAATCGTAATCCGCACTGCCGGCGGCGCCTTGGGCAACCAACGCCGCCGGCCGTGCCGGCCCGCCGGCAGTAGCGGCTCTGGTATCATTCGCCGCTCATCAGATGACACAGAAAAAAGGTTGGGGCTCGACGGTGGCCGGATGGTTCATCGTGCAGGATCCGACGACGGCGTCCGCTGACGAAGGCTACAACCCCGATTCCGACGTCTCTGCCGACGGCTCCGTTCCGTCCTCCGCTGCTCCGGCGCCACCGCTCGATGTGTTCAAGACCGCGCCACCCGAGGCGCCCGGCGGGAAAGTAGACTTCGACAACGTCTTCGAGGCCGCCGGAATCGACGCCGAAGAGCGCGAGCGGGTCAGCCGCACGCTCTCGTTGCTGACCGATCTGCCGCCCGGCACCGACGACACCGTCAAAAAGCAGATCGTCATGGCCTCGCTGCGCGCCTTCAACGTGCCGGTGGAGAAGATCATCGAGAGCGGCGCGCAGGAGCTGCAGGCGCTCGAAGCCTACATTCGCGCCGGCGCCTCCGATGTCGAAAAAGTCACCACCGAGGCCGATCAGCGCATCAAACAGCACGAAGAAGAGATCGCCAAACTGAAGATCGTCATGCAGCAGCGCGTCGAGGAACAGAACAAAGTCATGGCGAGCTGTAACAACAAGAAGCTCGAAGTGCAGAAGGTGCTCGAATTCTTCGGCCAGGAAGCGGTGGCGCGTGTCGTCCGCGAATCGCCGAAGCTCCAGGAACCTTCCCACTAGACCGCGAAAGGACCGACAGCCATGGGTGTGATTTCCCGAATTGCCAATCTCTGGAGAGGCTTTCTTTCGATCTGGATCTCGGACATCGAGAAGGAGCATCCGGAGATCGCCTACGAAAACGCCATCAATTCGATGGTCACGAAGTACGCGCGTCTCAAGAGCGCCACGGCGGCCATCATTCGGCGCCGCGAGGAGATCGACGAGCGCTATCAGGCTGCCACGAAAGATCTCGCGCAGACCGAGGCGGAGCTGAACACCGCCGTGTCGACCAATCAGGACGATCTCGCCGTCATCCTCATCCAGAAAAAGAATCAGCTCACCAACGACATCACGGACATGAAGGGCGAGATGGAGACGGCCAAGAACGACGCCGACTCCGCGAAGACCTCGCTACTCTCTGTGCAGACCGAGATCCGCAAACTCAAAGCCGAGCGCGACACGATGCTGGCCAAGATGCAGTCGGCGCAGGCGCGCATCAACATCCAGGAGCAGCTCGACGGGCTTTCCGTCGACGAGGAAGTCCGCGCGCTCGACACGGTTCGCACGCACATCAAGAACACGATCGCCGAAGCGAACCTCGGCAAGGAGCTGGCCGATTCGTCGCTCGACTCGCGGCTCTCGAAACTTCGTTCCGAGGTCGGCGACGTTCAGGCGCGCGAAGAGCTGGCCGCCATCAAAGCCCGCAAAGCCGCGCAGCAGGGGCAGTCGCAGAAGACCATGTGATCCCTTATCGCGCCGAGGGCGCGATTGCATAACCCTCGACCACCGGACCAACTTCTGAGGAAGCGAGGAACTCATGCGTCTTACACCGTTTGCCAAAGCCTTCGTCACGATCATTATCCTGGCCGTCATCGGCTATGCAGCCTGGCACTACAAAGGCCACGAGCTGCGTAAGTGGGCCACCGGGTCCGACAAGACCGCGACCGCGACAGGAACGGCGGACAACTCCGCCGACTTCAACGCGCTCAAGAATGCGCCGTCGGATCCCGGCCGCGACGCCGGCTCCAACGGCGTTCAGGCTGTCGGTCTCACCGGCAGCGGCAAGCTGAATCGGACGCTGGTCGTGGCCATCAACACCTGGGCCGGCCATGCGCCGGGCATCGTCTTCAACGATGGACTCGAAGCGGGCCCGGGATCGATGTACCGCAAGCGCTTCAACATGGACGTCAAGTTCGTGCTGATCGAAGATCCGGCGGCGAAGCTGGCGGCGTTTCGCAAGGGCGACGTCGACATCATGTGGAACACCGTCGACAACTGGGCTCGCGAAGCGTCGATCCTCGCGGAGAACAATCAGAAGGCGCGCTCGATCGTGATGCAGGACTGGTCGCGCGGCGGAGACGGCATCGTCTCGCTGTCGTCGATTACGTCGATCGAAGGTCTCAAAGGACACAAGATCGCCTGTACGCAGTTCACCCCGTCGCACTTTTTGATCCTGTATCTGCTCTCCCAGTCGGGACTCTCGACGGCGGATCGCGCGGATGTCGAAAAGAACATCATCTTCACGCAGGATGCGCCGGCCGCCGCGGCGATGTTCAAGGCCAAGCAGGTCGACGCCGCCGTCACGTGGGAGCCGGATCTTTCGGCCGCCGTCACCGCGCGCGGCGATGAGGCGCACGTGCTGGTCTCCACCTCTGCCGCCACCAACATCATCGCGGACACGCTCTGCGCGCGGCAGGACGTGATCGACAAGGCGCCCGAGACGATGCGCGATTTCGTTCACGGCTGGTTCGACGGCATCGAGATGATCAAGAAGGATCCGGCCGCCGCGTACAACATCGTCGGCCACGCGCTCAAGCTCGACACCGATACGGTCAGCGGCATGCTCTCCGGACTCAAGCTCACGCCGTACGCCGACAACGCGCAGTTTTACGGCCTGACCGGCGGCAAGGCGCATTACGAGACGCTGTTCGATACCGCCTTCGTGATCTGGCGGAAGAAGGGTCTGGTTACGCGTCCAGTCGAAGCGAAAGACTGGGCAGACACGCGCTTCATCCAGGCGCTGGCTGCCGACTATCCCGGCGCGACGGTCAATGAGCCGAAGGTCGCGGCGAAGGCTCCGTCGTCGAGCGACCGCGCCATCATCAACAAGCAGATCCAGATTCACTTCACGCCCGGCTCCGACGAGATCATGGCCGGTTCCGAGTTCGTGCTCGACGCCCTCGGCGAGACGATGACGTCTTTCGGCAACACATATCTGCGCGTGGAAGGCAACACGGACGCAACCGGATCGGCAACGCAGAACCTGACGCTCTCCGAGCGCCGCGCGCTGGCGGTGAAGAACTACGTCACGAAGAACTTCCCGAATGTCGATCCGAACCGCTTCCAGACCATCGGCCACGGCTCGAAGAACCCGATCGCCGAGAACCAGACCGAGGCAGGACGGCAGCTCAATCGCCGCACGGACATCAAAGTCGTGCTGACGACGGAGAAGTAATCGTTCGCAACGAAATCACGGCGGCGCGTGGTCACTGATCACGCGCCGCCGTTGCAGCACGAAAGGGCAATGACCCAGCAAAAAGCGTCCATCTGGTCCGTGCGCCAGCCAGTGCCACGCGCGACGGCGACCATGCTCAGCATCGTGATGCCGGTGCTCGTACTCGGCGTCTGGTGCGTCTTCAGCTACGGCGGTCTCGCACCGGCCGACTTCCTGCCGTCGCCGACGGAAGTCGTGCGAGGGACGCTCCAGCTTTTCCTGCAATACGACCTCTGGACGGCCATCGTCATCTCCACGCGCCGGATCGTGATGGCGTTTCTGCTCGCCTCCGCGGTGGCGCTGCCGCTCGGCGTGCTGATGGGCGCCTTCACGCCGATCCACCATCTCTTCGAATCGATCATGGCGCCGCTCCGCTACATGCCGATCTCCGCGTTCATCCCGCTGCTGATCCTCTGGTTCGGTATTTACGAGAAGCAGAAGATCGCCTTCCTGTTTCTCGGCGTCTTCGTCTATCTGTTGCCGGTCGTTGTTTCGGCGATCCGATCGGTGCCCGAGGAGCTCGTGCAGACCTCGCTGACGCTGGGAGCGAGCCGGATGCAGGTGATCCGCACCGTTCTCCTTCCAGCGGCACTTCCGGAGATCTTCGACTCCTTCCGCGTCATGAATGCCATTTCATGGACGTACGTCATCCTCGCCGAAGCCGTGAATCCAGAGCATGGATTGGGATACATGGTCGAGCTGGCGCGGACGCATCAGAAGGCGTCGTGGTCGTTCGCGGGATTGATCGTCATCGGCGGCATCGGCATCCTCACCGATCAGTTCATCCGCACGGTGTCGATGTTTCTCTTCCGCTGGCGGGAGGACGAACTGTGAGCGACGAAACGCCGGAAAAATCAACGCCGCACGCAGGCGAGCCGGGCACCGTCGCGGTCACCGTAGAAGGGAAGAAGGGCGCGCCCGCGACCTACAAGGCCTCGCTCACAGGCGAGGCGCCGAAGCTGCGCATCAAAGACCTCGGCGTAACCTACATTGACCGCCACGGCCGGTCCACGGAAGCGGTGCGCGAGGTCAGCCTCGACATCATCGACAAGCCCGGCATCGGTGAGGTCGTTGTTTTCCTCGGCCCGTCCGGTTGCGGAAAATCGACGATCCTCAAATCCGTGGCCGGACTCCTTCCGCCGACGCGCGGCGAAGTGCTCGTGGAAGGGAAGCCGGTCACCGGCGTCGGCCGCGACCGCGGCATGGTCTTTCAGGCCTACACGTCCTTCGCCTGGCTGACCGTCCGCGAGAACGTCGAGTACGGCCTGCGCCTGCGCTCGATCCCGCGCGATGAACGCCGGAAGCTGTCGGACAAATATTTGAAATCGGTCGGTCTCGACGAATTTGCCGATCACTATCCGAAAGACCTCAGCGGTGGGATGAAGCAACGCGTGGCCATCGCGCGAACGCTGATCAATCAACCCAAACTGGTCCTGATGGACGAGCCATTCGGCGCACTCGATCCGCAGACGCGATGGGGGATGCAGAGCCTTCTTCTCGACGTCTCGCGCTCGGAAGACAACACCATCCTCTTCGTCACGCACGACGTATCCGAAGCCGTCTATCTCGCCGACACGATCTACGTGATGGCGCCGCGTCCGACGCACATCCTGCATCGCATCGACGTCCCTTTCTTCGCCAACCGCGACATCGCCCTGAAGTCGTCCACCGAGTTCCGCAACGTGGAAAAGAAACTGCTGGACCTGCTTTACGCCCCGGCGGGATGAGCGCCGGTGGCGAGTAAACCTTCTTCGTGCGATTGCTTAACCCATTGCCCCACTCACCCCTCGGAGATCGAACAAAAAAGCCGCCATGCGGTAGCGGCGGCTGAGCAGCTTTGATTGACGGGGCCGACGGGCTCGAATTGCGATCTCCGGCGTGACAGGCCGGAGGTCTAATCACCTCGATTCCGATTCCTCTAGCGCCGCGGCGTCCAGACGCCTGATAACAGGGCAGTTCGCATCGGAAGGGGTCGATCTCGTGAGGGAGCTTGTGAGCCTCGCAAGCCTCACAAGCTCCCGCGGATCGGGCGTGGAACACTCTGTTATTTGGCGAGATTGCGCGAGTTACTTTCGCAGCAGCGCGGTCACGTTGAGCTTGTCGAACGGCGCGACAAGCGCGGTAGGTTTGCAGTCCAGCGCGATCGAGAGGCGCAGGATTGTGACGAGGTTCGGCACGCGCGTGCCGCTTTCGATTTCGCTGATGTGGCCCTGCGGAAAGCCTGAACGCTCCGATAACTCAACCTGCGTCAAGCCGCGCTTTTGGCGTAGCTCGCGGACACGCTCCCCGAACGCTGCTGAGGCCGAAGAGGTCATCGCCACCGCTCACTGTTCGCGTTGACAGTCACAGACAAGATATACATTACGTGAGATACGCGGGAGACGTAATCTCATGTCCGATCCAGTTCTCATCGAACGCATCCGCTCCATCTTCCTACATGACGAGCCGCGCGTCACTCTCGCCGGTGCCGCGCGCCTGCTCGGCCGCTCGCACGATGACATCACCGCCGCGATTGACGAAGGCGACATCGAGACGATTGCGACGGGGGGCGGTCCGATGATCGACATTCGGGAGCTCGCTGAACAGGCGCTCCACGTCTGGCCTTTGGTGACGATCGAGGAGGCGCTAGGGACCGATGCCTCGCTGATCCTGCCGCCTGGCGTTCGCACTCGCAAGTTCTCTGCGCGCTTTCCGCGGTACATCATCGCAGCGCTGCAGCGCCTCGCGGAGGAGAACGGGGAGAGCGTCGAAGTGCTTCTCACGCGCGAGTTGCACGGCTTGGCGCACGCGAACAAAGACCGGCTCGCGGCGGCGATCCCCGGCTTCGCCGAGGCGATTGACTGGCCGCTCGCCGACGACGAGAAGCAAGCCTGCTAACGCCAACTCACATCAGGGAGAATCATCATGAACGCTCGTCGACTCGCGGTTGTTCGTCAGCTTCCAGCGCTCGCCCGCAAGACAAATGATCGCGTGGCGAAGCGGTATCGCCGAGAGCTGCGTCCGGTAGTTGTGGAGCTTCCGAACAACGAGAAGAGTGCACGCCGGTGTGATGGCGTGCGCGTTCTCAGGTTGAGTTCACGGTATCAAGACGAGACGAGGGTTCCGTATTTGCGCCTGTCGGGCCGGTGGCTCGAGGAACTCGGCTTCGCGATCGGGGCACGCATCTACCTGAAGGCTGAGCGGGGGAAGCTGATGGTTACGAGCGAAGATCCCGCGGCTGTGGTTGCTCCGGTGAATTGAACGCGCATGCGCTACGTCCGTACTTGCATCGACCGCGACGCGCTGGCCGGCCTGAGAGCGACGATTCAGGCCGGCTTGGCGTTGCGGGCACTCGCACGCGCTAGTCGGGAAGGCGATTCGCGTGATTTCGTGCTGCGGCTCGGCGAAGTGTATGGCGGGTCGGCGGGGGAGTTCGTCAACACGATTCTCGGCTATGCCGAGCGCGAGCACCGCCTCGTGCAACGCTTGCGGCGGTGGCGTGCAGTGGTAGCGCGCCGCAGCGGGGCGGCCGCACGTGTCGCGCGGTCGCTTTCACCCGTGGCGTCGTCGCATGTATCCCGCGTTCGATCGAATAAAAGCGATCGAGCATCGCATCAGTCTCGGACTGAGGACAGTGCATGCGATCGGGCACGGAATGAGTCTCGCGCCGAGGACAGTCCATCCGATCGCCACACGCACGAAAGCGACGGCGCGTCGCTTTCTTCTCGCTCGGAGGACGCTGCGCTCGCTGTTGTAAGGCCAGGCCTTTCTTTCTTCGCCATGAAAGCGAAGGTCCGACCCCACACTCGCCGCACTCGGTCCCTGAAAAGCGACGGTCCGACCCGACACTCGGTCCGCCCCGATCGCCGCGGAAAATTGCCAGTTCGGCCGTCTACAAGTGAGGAGGAACGGAATGGCCTCAACCAAGAAGAAAAACTTGACGAAAGCTTCGAAGTTCTCGTCGCAGCGTCTTCGATCAATGCCGGTCAACGCGCTTTTAAGTCTGGACCTGCCGAAGGCCCATTTGATGGCGGCGGCGTCCGCCATTGGTGGATGTCCCGCGCGTGTGGTTTCGATCATCGATCAGTGGGGCGGCGGCGATGTTCAGAGCGGGAGTGACACCCTTTCGCAACTGTCCGTCAATACGCCCTGCACGCAGCAGCGCGTCAATGTCCTGCGAGGCCTTCTCGGGGCAACATTTACGATGAGCTGCTCGACGACTGTCGGGTCGATCATATCGAGACTCTGCCCGCTGGAATAAGGACCGATTATGAAGCGAACATTTTTCCTAATGCTCTGGCTAGTGGCGCCTGCAATCGGCGCACAGCCCGTTACATTCTTTCGAAAAGACACTACGCTCGTTGTCTCCTTCGAACGCGCTGATCCCATTGCCAAGGAGAACGCATGCGATTCGGCAACCTGCCGCTCGAAATACCGGGTGGAGGACCGGACGCTTCCGGACGGAAGAATCGAGGTAACGGAAGTCAAGGTCAATGACCTCGACGACACCATGACCGTGACACTCGCGTCGAAGCCACAGAACACGAAAGCGCTCTTCTTCGTAGCCGCCGACTATCAAGTGCCCGATTCCGCGAATCCGGGTGCGGTGAAGAGCGTTGGTCGCAAGGATCTTCAGATCAAGCCGCAGTTCGAGCAGGTCCCCATCGATCTCCCAACGCCTGTCACGGCTTTTTTCTATCGATCGCTGACACCGCTGACTCTGGCTGACGATCTCACGACCCACGTGGAACTGGAGAAAAAAATCGCGTTGAGCGAAGCCGCCCAATTCAATCGTCCCTATCCGACCCGTGTCGTTTCCATACAGAGCAACGGCCCGTTCTTTCACACCATCGTTCTTAGCGGATTACCCCGCGCGAAGAAGCTCGATGTCGCAATCTCAGGCATCGATATGTGGGACGGCAAGCCAGTCGCCGCAGTAGGCACGCTTTCGACGGAACCGTTTCCAAAAACGCGCGACGCAGCGAGAGTTTGGATCACTGGAAGCGTCGATGCCGACGACATCAAGGCGGAGCGCAAGTACAAACTCGACACCCGGCTCCACTACGACTTTGCGCTGGGAGATTGGAGAATCGGGCCGACCTTGGATGCCATCGTCGGCAATACCCTTTCGAAAGCTCCCAATACGGCCAGTCTCGCTGCTGACTTTCGATACGAGTTCGGCCGGCCGCTAGCGACCGGAGCGCCGGGCTTTTTCTCTCAACAGGACATTCTTTTCGCGCCAATCTTTCGAACGGACCGCGATTTCGACAATCAGGAACTCGGGCTGGACATCGCCTGGGAACCCCGCATCACTGCTCTTGAGAAGCCGTTGGACTTCCGGCGCCTGGTCGCATTTCGTCAGAAGCGCGATCCGTTTCAACTGCACTGGGGCTTCACGTTTCGTCCGACGGTCGCGATCGAGACTGGGCAAAAGGTCAAAAGCATCTCGTCGGACATCGAAGGCCGGGAATTCATGCGCGGACGCGCCAGCGCGTTGATGGTCATCGAATTCAACAATCTGAAACTCTCGATCGAGCGTGTGGATCGGCACCTATTCACCGACGAGGTTACACTGAACGCCGGAACAGTCCTCAGCACCACGGCGTCTCACCGTGGTTTCCTTCGAGCAGACTTACAGTGGGACTTCGGCTTCTCCGCGATCACGCTCACGCACCTCGAGGGCCGTCTGCCGCCGATTTACACGGACACCAACTCGACGTCGTTGGGAGTAACGCTCAAGTATTGAGGCGAATAAGGACCGGGCGACATCGAAAGCGCCCCACCTGCCGAAACGAAACGCCGCCAATTGGCGGCGTGAGCGAATGTTGGATTCTGGCGGGGGCCGTCGGGACTCGAAACCGCGACCTCCGCTGTACAGCGAAAACGGCGGCCCTCCGCGCGTCTCGTCCGTTGCTTGCGCAATGGCCGCGCCCCCCGGTGGCTCGGCCCACTACGCTGTGTAGAAAATTCCCCTCAGTTGGCGCAGTTGCTCAGGTGACTGCACGGGAACCGGGAGCTGCTTCTTACGAAGGGTTGGCCGATGACCGCAATGTCCGAAGGTATATTGTTGAACGAGCCGTACCACGAGTAGTGCACGTTCTGGCCGATCCCAAGGATCACAAGATCGAAACGCGGCGGCACTCCGGTGGAGCAGCTCGTGACTTCGGTGATTTCGGCGATCCAGGGGCCGCTGTGCTGTCTGCACCAGAATGGGTTCGCGAACCTCTGCTGAGCATGCGCGGACAGCTTGTACTCCTTTTGGGGCGTGTTTGACGTTGCTTCCGCTCCTGCTGGCTGGCTCGTCACGGCGCGCTCGACCGCGGCGAAGTTCGGCGGATTGCAAACGGTGATCGGATACGTGACCTGCACCCACGAGACCGTGATCGACGAGCAGGACACGAGCGCGACCTGACCATCGACCGTCTTAAGATCGGCCTTCACGTTCTTTGACGTTGCCAGCAGCACGGTGTTGGGCAAGGCCTCGAGGCCGGCGGCGATCTCCGGCGGCGCTTCCGGCAGACTCGCGATCCGATCCGCTTGCTTCGCTTTACAAGTCGACAAAAAGAACACGGCGGCGACGGCGAACAGCTTTTTCATGGTGGAACCCCTGACAGATAGTGACGCGGCGGCGAAAACGTTTCATCGCCCTGTCGCGGCGTCGAGATTCCCTGTCGCGAGCACGACGTCGAGATTGGTGTTGCGTAACTGGTATACGCAGGAAGGAAAACGGGCAGGTCTTGATTCGTCGCGAGCCGCTGGTGACGACACACCGCGGACCGTAACCCTGCGACCTGCGGCGTGACAGGCCTCAGGTCACGAGCGGGTTACCGAACCTCCGAACGTCCGCGAACCTCCTGCCGGTACAATCCCCATTGTGGCTGACCCCATCAAGCCGAACCAGGCAGGCCTGCCGTCTCCGAAGCTCGCCCAGGCCGTACGCGAGACGGCGACGGACTTTGCGAAACAGGCCATCTTCGAGAGACGGCCGTATCTGAAGCTGGCGTTCTCCAATCCGTACAATCTTTCGCTCCTCGGCGGCGCGTTGGCGGCATCCGTCCTCACGCTCAATCCGATCCTGGCTCTCGGCGCGCTTGGCGCGGAGGCGATCTGGCTTCTGCACGGGCCCGACAATCCGACGCTGCGCCGGCTGCTGTGGGATCCGCGCTTCGAGAAAATCCGGTTGGCGCTGGAAGAGCAGGATCGCAATGAGCGGATGAAGGCGCTGCCCGAGGAGCAGCGTGCACGCGTCGAGCGGCTGGTGGCGCGGCAGCAGGACATCAACCGGCTGGCCTCGCAGAATCCGTCGTTCACCGGCGACCTGTTGCGCGGTGAGCTGATCAAGACGCGGAAGCTCGTCGACTCGTTTCTGGAGATGGCGCTGACGTGCGCGAGATACGAAGAATACCTCGACGGCGTTGACCTCAACTCCCTCGAGCGCGATTGCGAACGCTGGCGGGCGCGCGCCGCGGCGAAGACGGGTACGCCGCAGGAGCGCGACATCGCCGGGAAGAATCTGGCGGTGATTCTGAAGCGTCTGGAGAAGCTGCAGGATATCAAGAACTACCTCGGCGTGGCCAAAGGACAGCTCGATCTCATCGAGAATTCGTTCCAGCTCATCGCCGATCAGATCGTGACCATGCAATCGCCCGCGGAGTTGTCCGGACAGCTCGACGACTTGCTCGATGGCGTGGAGTCGATCCGTCAGACCGCCGTCGATACGGAAAAGATCCTCCACGCGATCGAAGCGTGAGTTGCCTGCAGTTGTCATCCAGAGCCGCTGGAGGCACGAATCCGCAACGCCGAGGTGTAACGTTTGCAGCACGATGCGGACGCATCTACGCACCGGCGTGCAGCGTTGTTGCACGGGGAGTGCGCACGTGCTGCGGCGTGACGCAACGCTGTTGCGCGGTGGCGCAACGTTGTTGCGCGATGGCGCAACGCTGCTGCGGGGTGGCGCAACGCTGCTGCGGGGTGGCGCAACGCTGTTGCGGGGTGGCGCAACGCTGCTGCGCGGCGGCGCAACGTTGCTGCGCGGTGGCGCAACGTTGCTGCGCGGTGGCGCAACACTGCTGCGGGGTGGCGCAACGCTGTTGCGCGATGGACGCAACGTTGCTGCGCGGCCGCGCAATGCTGTTGCGTGCGCAGCCAGGGTGTTCGACTGGGCCAGCCCGCACTCGGTCCGAGAATCGTATGCGTTTGACGCTCCGCGGCCCCGGCCGGAACTGCAAATCTTTGAGATCGTTCGCCCAGCGCGCCGCCCGCAGCTACTGGATGACATCTCTCTCCCTTCGCTAATTCTCCTGACCAACTAATCTACTAATCCACTAATCTACCAATCGACGAATCCCGGAGCGCCAATGCCTGAACCGAAAACCCTTCCCGCATGGGCCGAAGATCTTCGCCGCCGTTACGTGCGCGGGGAGGCGTCCGTGTTCGTGCTGCATGGGAACGTCTATGACGCGGTGGTCAGCGGCGGCGAGACGCTGAGCATCACCGAGTTCCTCGGCACCGTGCTTTTGAGCGAAACGAAGGACACCGTAGCCGTTTACAACGTCGCTACGGGCGTCCGCTTTTTGAAGCGCGCGAAGGGCGTCGACCATCTTGATGATCTGCTGCTCCCCGAGGATAAGACGCACGCGCTTGCGGCGATCGAACGGCTGCTGATCGCATCGACCAAGACGGCGGTGATTCTCGAATACGCGGAGGCGCTTGCTCCGGCCGGCGATTCCAACTTTCAAAGCGAATCGGATCGCGGCGCGATCGTCACGCTGCATCGCTGGTCCTTTCTGCCGGAGATCGAGCACACCGACAACATCGTCATTCTCGTCTCTGAGAACCTCACCGATCTCTCGTCGAAGCTGATCTCGAATCCGAAGGTGGCCGTGGTCGAAGTGCCGATGCCGGACCGTGATACGCGGCGCGCCGCGGCGCTGATCGCGGACAACCAGCTCAGCGCGAAGGAAGCCGATCGCTACGCCGAGATCACCGCGGGCCTCAAGGCCATCCAGATCATCGCCATCCTCACGCCCGCGCCGCGCAGCGAGAGCGAGGCGGCCGAGCGCGAGGAATTCATCGCCAATCTTCTCGGTGGCAGCGATGCGAAAGAGCGCGCGAAGAAACTGGCCGCTCTCACTTCGGGATTAGGTCAGGAGGAGATCGTCAAGCTGCTCGCGCCGGGCGCGCAGCCGGTGGAGCGCGCCGTCGCCGATCGCGGCGACCGTGCGCGGCAGGAAGTCGATCGCCTCATCGCAAGCCGCAAACGGGAGATCCTGGAGCGCGAATGCTTCGGATTGATCGAGTTCGTCGTCCCCGCGTTCGGCTTTGAAGTCGTCGGCGGGATGGACGAGGTGAAGAAGGATCTTTTGGTGATCGCCGGCAGCATCCGCGACGGCCAGATCGCGCGCGTCCCCATGGGCATCCTGTTCACCGGACCCATGGGAACGGGGAAGACCTTCGTGGCCGAGGCGTTCGCGCGCGAATGCGGACTGACCACGATCAAGCTGAAGAATTTTCGGTCGAAGTGGGTCGGCGCCACCGAGGGCAATCTCGAGAAAATCCTCAACGTCATCCGCGCCATCGGCCAGGTCGTGGTCATCGTCGATGAAGGCGACCGCGCCTTCGGCAACACCGATGGAGATGGCGACGGCGGGACGTCATCGCGCGTCATCGCCCGGATCAAAGAGTTCATGTCGGACACTTCGAACCGAGGGCGCATCCTCTTCCTGGTGATGACCAATCGTCCGGACAAGCTCGACGTCGACCTCAAACGCGCCGGACGTCTCGACCGCAAGATCCCGTTCCTCTACTCGCAGACGCCCGAGGAGGTCGAGAACATCGCCCGAGCCAGCGTGCGGAAGAATCGCATCAACACGGATGTCGACTTCACCTCCATCCGCGATGCCTTCTCGAAGAAGCTGGTCGGCTATTCGAACGCGGACGTCGAAGCGGTGATCCTGATGGCCAACGACGATGCTGCGCGCGATTCGTCGACGACGGTTTCCGCCGATCAATTCGTAGCCGCTGCCGCCGACTACTTCCCCAGCCGCGACACGGAGCTGCTTGAATACATGGAGCTGCTTGCCGTTTTCGAGTCGTCCAGCAGGCGGCTGCTGCCGGAAAAGTACGCGCACATCACGCCCGAGGAACTCGACCTTCGTCTGCGGACGCTTCGGGCCACCGTCGGCTCTCGCAGGTGACGGCCCTTCGGCTATAATCGCGCCCCCTCAAAATATCCGGGACCGCGGTCCCGCCCGACCATAAGGAGCATCCCCATGTCCGGCCACAGCAAATGGAGCACCATCAAGCACAAGAAAGGTGCGGCCGACGCGAAGCGCGGAAAGATCTTCACGCGCATCCTGAAGGAAATGACCGTTGCGGCGCGCATGGGCGGCGGCGATCCGGTTGGCAACCCGCGTCTGCGCGCGGCCGTGGCCGAGGCCAAGGCCGCCAACATGCCCAAGGACAACATCGAGCGCGCCATCAAGCGCGGCAGCGGTGAGCTCGAGGGCGTGATCTACGAGGAGCTGACGTACGAGGGCTACGGCCCCGGCGGCGTCGCGGTCATGGTCGAGACGATGACCGACAACACCAATCGCACCACGCCGGAAATCCGCCACATCTTCGAAAAGTGCGGCGGCAACATGGGCACGCCCGGCTCGGTCCGTTTTCAGTTCGAGCGCAAGGGCTACTTCGCGGTCGAGAAGAGCGCGGTCTCCGAGGACAGGCTGATGGAAGTCGCGCTCGAGGCGGGCGCCGATGATCTGCAGAGCGGCGATCCGGAGGTCTTCGAGATCTACACCTCGCCCGACGCCTTCGAGCAGGTGCGCGAGGC